>Ga0208270_100066_pt1 | contig 75190 bp, 71 predicted proteins | sample LakWasM109_LOW13_2_FD_183925 | JGI IMG/M metagenome (GOLD analysis project Ga0208270, IMG submission 183925) | Freshwater sediment methanotrophic microbial communities from Lake Washington under simulated oxygen tension - Sediment Metagenome... | ecosystem: Environmental > Aquatic > Freshwater >...
AGTGCCGCTTCAGGACCTTCTTCCACACAGCGTTGGCGGGTTTTTGCCACCATAGACGCTGAGACGTCCAGCGCCTGGATGATGTCCTTATCCTGAAGGCCGGACGCGGCTTTTAACAGAATGCGAACTCGCGTTTGACTACGAGCGGCACTTTTACCTTGATGAATGAAGGCTTCCAACTGACGTTTTTCTTCGTCGGTCAAATTGACTTTATATTTAATGGCTGGCATAACTGAACCTCACTACGCCAAAACCAATAGCTATATCACAAATTATCGCTTCGCTTCAATATGACTGACTACTAGTAAATAATTCTGTTGTCACATATCTGGTAGATCTTACAACGAGAAGTCCTGTAGCTTGGGCTGAATGCAATGAAGCCCAACATTACGATATTTCGGTATGACCACGGGTTTCTATTTTCCATCGCCGGATGCTAAAGCATCGGACAATGAAAAGCTGTTGCCAAACCTACCCCTGTAGAAATTAAAACCTTTCCGGCCACTTTCTAGCTGAATGAAAAACAGCCAAAATTTGAATCCGTTGTTCTTTGACGCGATAAGGTAGGATGTACTGGGTTCCGGTAAGCACTAACTCGCGCGAGCCTTCCACTCGACCAAGGCGCCCCAGTTCCGGATTATCTTCATAAGCGCGCCAGGATTTTTCGCGAAAGCTAAAATGGATCCATCCGATTTTAGCAGCGAAAAATGACCTAGCAATTAATGCCTTCGGCGGCCCGCGTTCGTCCTCCGTCCGTCACGACGCACAACTTCGCGTTGCTACGCTGTGCGCCATGACTCCCGTAATGACTTGACGCCGTGTCGGATGGCCTTGCATTTTGACTGCGCTTCCGCTATCGCTACAACTTCGTCAAAACGCCCGACCGCTACGGCTACGCGGGGGTCGTCGTACGCCGCTCCACTAACGTTACGCTTCCTGTACTCCTTCAGAGAGCCCGCCCGTTTTCTAATTTCTGCAAGCAATGCGCGGGCGGCATTAGGATTTTCTTCCGCGATGTATTCGAATATTTCTCGTAAATCCTGACGTGCGGGTTCAGTCCAAACTATTTTCACGCCTTGCCTTGGATTTTACGTTTAATTAAATCTTCCATTTCATTCATGACATCGTCATGGTCGATTAATTCGCCACGATCCGCGGCGGCTATGCCTTGGGTGACTTTTTCGATCTGCCAGACATGCTGCTCCAGATATTCCTTGAGCGCCTGGTTGACTACATCGTTACGCGTTCTAGCCAGTGAATCGGCTAAATGATCAAGTTGATGTACGAGTTCTGCTTCAGCGCTGACGGTAAATGCTTCGGTTGCCATGAACAATGCTCCGGTTCGTGATAGTTCGTTTGCAATCATAACGCATACTTTACCATATACGCCAAGCTTAGGATTTGGTTAAAAATAACTTCTCGAAATCATTATCTTCTATCGTCAAGACGTTCGTGCTGAGCTTGTCGAAGCATGATCGGCTTGACGTGGTGAGCCGAAGTTATTACTGTCCATATCCTAAGATAATAGGAAAACGATGTAAGTCCAGCACCTTATTGATAGCCAAACCCTAATTTTCCGCAAACAACCTCGGAAACAAAAACTCAACCGACTCGCTCCCGAAATGCAGCGATACCGGCCCTTTAGATGTTTCGGACTTTAATATTCCGTCATTGATTAAGTAAGCGCGCCAGGATTTTTCGCGAAAGCTAAAATGGATCCATCCGATTTTAGCAGCGAAAAATGACCTAGCAATTAATGCCTTCGGCGGCCCGCGTTCGTCCTCCGTCCGTCACGACGCACAACTTCGCGTTGCTACGCTGTGCGCCATGACTCCCGTAATGACTTGACGCCGTGTCGGATGGCCTTGCATTTTGACTGCGCTTCCGCTATCGCTACAACTTCGTCAAAACGCCCGACCGCTACGGCTACGCGGGGGTCGTCGTACGCCGCTCCACTAACGTTACGCTTCCTGTACTCCTTCCTTGAAAGAACCATGCGGGCACTGCGCTCTTTCAAACCGGTAACGCGTTCGGCATCGCCTCTTGGCATCTCGCCCTGAATCAGCACTCTTTCCAAAATATAAAAGGCCTCCGGTTTTAACGCCCGGCTTTCCACGTAGGCTTTGAGGCGCTCGGCCAGTCGGTCGAATTCGAATAGGCCCGCCATAAAACCGACCTGATCAAGGCATATCTCTAAAAACCAGCGAATGAATTCAATCAATGCCTTTTGGGATAAATTCCCACGGCCGTCCAAATCGCCTTGTCTCGGCATATCGGCATAATCCATTTTGTTTTTGTAATCTTGTCGGCTTTCCAGGCCTCGAGCGAGTCCGCGCGATACCGACCAAAGCCCTGATGCGCCAATGCCGGCTGCCAATCCCATTGCATGACTCATTAAGCGGCTGACGCGGCCGTTACCGTCAGGAAACGGATGAATAAAGGCCAGTCGATGGTGCGATGCGGCCATGGCGATAATCCGCTCGCCCTTGCCCATATTAGCCAAGCAATAGCGTTGCTCGAAATAGCGCATAAACTCGGCAACACGGTCGCTGCCGGGCGGAAGATGCCTTCCGACTGAAACATTGTGCTCGGGCAAGGAACGAAACGCCCCCGGTTCCATTCTAAAACCATGATCCCCATTGTCTACCCAAAGCATAGCTTCCGGCGCATCACGGTAAAATTCACGGTGCAACCGGCATAAGAACTCGGTCGATGCCGGCTCCGGCATATTCCCTGCCGCATAGAGCCGGTCAATCGTCTGTTGCACGCTGACATGGGCACGCGCTTCGATTTGAAAATTACGGCGCACTTGATCTTTTTCCAGGTCATCCGCCAAGGCCCGTTCAATATCCCTCGGTTTGGTATGATGTCCTTCGATAAGGTTCGAGTAATAACAATTCATAATCCGAACCAGCTCAGCCAGACTGGCGGCTGTGTGCGGATGTAAGCGGCCTGCGAGTCTTTCCGACGACGTTGTTAGATTCGCGATCAGGTCTGTAATTGTAATCGGGATGTTTTCAAGCAGGCAGGGCTCAATTCGATAAGGTGTTTCGATAGATAGTGGCATGCCGATCTTATAATCTCGCAAGATATTGTTTTTATAAGATGAAGTATACTATTTTCTGCGAATTTTGCCGGTTTTTCTGCCGATTATAAAAAACAGTTAAGCTATTGTCTTGATTGATATTTAACTGGTTACTGAACAGAATCTGTGCCGGTTTCAATTGAACAGCCCGCCATACCCGCATAGATCTCGACCTTTGCAATTGCCGCAGCAATCCGATCATTATTAAACCGCAGAAGCGCGACGTAATACCCATCATATTCAACATCCGTACTTTCTGATGATTTACGGATCCCCGCTACCGCCCGATACGCCATATACCTGCCCCGTAGCATAACTCGATTCCTGCGAAGCCAGCGTCACGTAGACGGCGGCAAGCTCCGCCGGTTGACCGGGGCGGCCCATCGGCGTTTTTTCACCGAAGGTCTCTAACGAACTTGGCGGCTGCCCGCCGCTGACCTGAAGCGGCGTCCAGACCGGTCCGGGCGCGACTGCATTGACGCGAATGCCTTTCGCACCCAACTGCTTGGCGAGGGATTTAGTGAATGCCACGATCGCCGCTTTGGTCTGCGCGTAGTCGAGCAAATTCTCGGAAGCATTGTAAGCCTGAACGGATGCGGTATTGATGATGCTCGCACCGGCGCTGAAATGCGGCATCGCGGCTTTAGTGATCCAAAACATCGCGTAAATATTCGTCTTGAAAGTCGCATCGAATTGCTCGTCGTAAGGTCGATGATCGAATCGACAGAATGCTGTCTGGCCGCATTATTGACCAGAATATCGAGGCCTCCGAGTTCGCGCACCGCGTCGGCGACCAGCTGCCTGCAAAAATTCTCGTCACGAATGTCGCCCGGAAGCGCGACCGCCTTGCGCCCGGCCTCACGTATCAATTGCACCACCTCGATGGCGTCCGGTTCTTCGGCGGGTAAATAATTAATCGCAACGTCGGCTCCCTCGCGGGCATAAGCAATGGCGGCCCCGCGACCAATGCCCGAGTCGCCGCCGGTGATCAGCGCCTTGCGACCGGTAAGCCGCCCGCTGCCCTCATAACTTGTCTCGCCATGATCCGGACGCGGAATCATTTTACCCGCAAGACCGGGCCATTCCTGCTGCTGCCGCGGGAATGGCGGCTTCGGGTACTGTGTAACCGGGTTTCGCTTGATCGCTTGGTCAGGCGCCTGCCGCGAATTTGATGCAGCACTCCGTTGCTGCCCGAAAACCGGCATTGCGGATGCCGCGACAATGCCGCTAGCGACACTGCCGACGAACCGGCGCCGCGAGCGCATGTTGGCGTATTCCGGTTCGATATCATTTGGTGTACTGTCTGGTTTCATACCTTAATCTCCCGGCTATTTTTCTGCCCGATTCAAGCCGCTATCTGCTGAGCGGTTTGCGCGCCCGGCTTGAGTTCGACCTTGATCCAGCCCGGCTGCCGTGTGTCGAACGCCTTGTAAGCATCGAGCACGTTCATCAGAGGTTCGCGTTGCGTAAGCACTTTTTCAGGATCGACCGTATTGTTTTTCACGAGATCAAGAAGGTGCGGGATGTAGTGCCGGTGATTGGCATTACCCATCCGCAGCGTCAGGTTCTTATTCATCGCTTTGCCGATAGGAAAAGTCTGCGCCGTTGGCGGATACACACCGATGATCGACAGAGTGCCGGCTTTCGCCAAACCCTCGACCGCCCACCTCAAAGCCTGCGACGGCGCATCGCCCGGCACCCAGTTGTCGCCTTTGGGATTCTGTTCCGGCGCGACTTGCAAAAGCTCCTGCTTAAACTGTTCTTTACTCTGCTTCGCCGCCGGACCCGAGTGCATCGTCACAGCATCAACTCCGACAGCATCTATTGCGCGATCAACCCCTATGCCTCCGGTCATGGCCCTTATTACCTCGACCGGATCTTCCTCCTCGAAGTTGATAATCTCCGCGCCCTGCGCCTGAGCCATCTTCAGACGCGACGCTTCGCGGTCAATTGCAAAGATACGTCCGGCCCCCAACAACTTCGCACTCGTAATCGCGAACTGTCCGACGGGACCGCAACCGAAGATTGCCAACGTATCACCGCCCTTAATCCCGGCGATTTCGGCGCCAAAGTACCCGGTCGGGAAGATGTCGCTGCACAGGATGGCCTGATCGTCCGTGATCTCTTCAGGCAACTTGACGAGTCCGGCATGTGCGAACGGAATACGGGCATATTCGGCTTGCAAGCCCTGAATTGGCCCGGACTCTTTCGGTCCGCCGAAGAATGACGTGCCTGCACTCGGGCCATTCGGGTTAGTATTGTCGCACTGAGCTTGGTAACCCGCACGGCAGTAAGAACAATACCCGCAACTGATCGTCGAGGGGATCACAACCCGGTCGCCCGGCCTCAGGTTGCGCACATCCTTACCAACCTCTTCGACAATGCCGACGCCTTCGTGGCCGAGGATCGTACCGGGCACCATTCCTGAGATTGTGCCGCGAATCATATGCAGGTCTGTACCGCAGATCGCCGAAGAGGTCAGGCGCACGACAGCATCTGTGCGGTCTTTTATGTTCGGCTCAGGAACTTCATCTAAACGTATGTCGCCGATGGCGTGAAACACTACTGCTTTCATATTTAATCTCCTTTTTTGCCGCCCTGGCCTGCTCAAGGCGAAGGGCATCAAAATTGAGTGATAGGGGGTTTAAGATTATCAAAGCAGATAGAAGTGTCTGTTCGTTGTCCAACATTTTGGCTATGAATGAATCAATCGGCCCACATCAGCACGGCATTGCGCTCTAAGCGATTGGTTAACGGCGTCAGGCTCAAAGGGAAAGAATGTTATTGTAATCCCCCGCCTACAACTAGAGATTGACATATTCAAATTTTTCCATACCATAGCACCATCGTTTTCGCAACAAACCTAATCTAATCTTAATAAAAGACGATTTTCCTCCGAAGCATGTGTTTCTGATCGGAGACAATTTTGATGTATTGATAAACTGGAGACCCTGAACTACACCGTTACCTTTACGCGTAGATTGCGCAAAAAGGTATTCGTGAGTTACGGAAAACCGTAATGAATTAATTAAGGAAGGAACTGTGGCATCAATGAAACGCCCCCGCCTAGCAACGATTGAACCTTTACCAAATTATCAGCTAAAAATGACCTTTATTAACGGCTGCGTAATGACTGTGGATAAGGGTCAAGCTATTTTCGCCAAACCGGCCCTTGCTCCTTTGCGCGATCCGGCCGCTTTTGCCAAAGTTCGGCTTACAAACAACATAGGTTGGACGATCGAGTGGGCGGATTTTGGCATTCAAATCGGAGCCGATACTTTATGGCTGGAAGCGATGCTTCAAGCCGCCACCGACGAAAACACCCGCACATTCCTCGCTTGGCGTCTGCGTAACGGACTGTCATTAGCCGATGCAGCGCAAGCGTTAGGTATGACGACACGCACCATGAGCTCATACGGAACCGGCGCCCGCCCCGTTCCCTATCATATTGCCTTGGCCTGTAAGGGTTGGGAAGTTGAGAATAAATAGAAGATTATAGTGATGATAAATGATGCGGCGGGGTGTTGCTATATTGGAATATTGAGCATAAACAGCTTATCTACCAAAGCTTGAAGCATCAGCGGTTTTCACGCTCCCTTTGGGAGCATACTAAAATCCATCCACCCTTCGACAGGCTCAGGGCGAATGGAATTTTAGTATGCTCGACTGCGTTTTTTATGATCAACAGCCTTACTACTTGATCGCTCGCAGTAAATTCCCGCAATATAACTCCTTAGCGGTTTTTGTCGGCATCCACAGTTGTTTTATTTCCAGTTGATTTGCAGAAAAATACTGCCCGGCGGACGCTGCCAAATCCGCCAGTTCTACTTTCGGTGAGTAAGTGTTAAGAATTAAAAACGCGCCCGGATGCATCAGCCCATACGCTGTTTCTATCAAGCTTGACAGTTGGTTTTCCAGTTTCCATTTTTCGCCTTTGACGCCTAATCCCCAGGCGGGCGGGTCCATGATGATGCCGTCGTATTGATTACCCCGCTTTAATTCGCGTTGGGCGAATTTTAACGCGTCCTCAAGCACCCATTTGATGTCGGAAAGATGACTGCGTTCCCGGTTTTCGTTGGCCCAGGTGATCATTTGCCTGACCGAATCCACATGCACCACTTCCGCACCGGTGGCGCGGGCGACCAACGATGCCGCGCCGGTATATGCGAATAAGTTCAATATCTTTTGACCGGCTCTAACCCGTTCTTGAATAAAGCGCCAGTTTGCCTGTTGTTCGGGAAACAGACCCACATGTTTGAACTTGGTCAGCTTCAAGCCGAAGTTCAAGTTTCCGTAGGAAATAAGCCATTGCTCGGGCGCATGCGGTTTGATGTTAAGCCAGCGGCCTTGGATTGAGGATTGTTCTTCAAATTCCCAATGCGCGATGTCTTGCCATTGCGCATAAGACCATCCCGGTTTGAAATCGGCTTGGATTTCCGGGCGGATGGTAATGATCTTTCCCCATCGCTCCAGCTTCTTGCCGTCGCCCGCATCAAGCAGTTCGTAATCAGGCCAGGGCTGGCCGTACTCACGTGAAGTTATTTCTTCGGTTTGTGTTGCTGCCAAGTAGTCGTTATTTTCAAGCGGCTTACGGTGATTTTTTGCCATTTTACTATCCACCTTTGATTTGATTGATCCTGCGGTGGCAATCCATAGTCATGTAGAGTACGTATCGCGTAACATCTTCCACACCCCAAGCACAATTAAAGGTACGCGGTGCGTACTATTTCGATTGGCATAATTGTATATCAATTCATCCAGCCGATTGAACTTCCGCGTATGCCTTGGCGGCGAGGCGAGGATTAAATCGCGTAATCCGAATGAAACCATTTCCGGTTTTGGCAATACTTCCTTCCTACTTAAACATTATTACCCAATTAGTCCGATTCTGGCTGTCGGTTTTGAAGCGGGAGCGGTTTTACCGTCGGCGCGCCAGTCGCTGGGACAAGGATGTACCGACTATTTGGGTAATTTGATTGTCAGTCAGGATATTTCCGACTTACGGATTGATGTAATCGCCGGTGTGACTCGGCGGTGATTTAAGAAGGAAGATCTGGATCGATACAGGTATAACTGAGCAATAGCCGCATCGCATCCGATTAATCAGAACAGGGATATTACCGGAGAGTTTTCCTGTGTTTTAGCCAAGCAACAAAAATTAACCAGCCGGTTTTTAACGCCTTTAAATTATTTAATGACGCCCCGGCTGATGCTGAATTTTCCCTGTTGATTCGCCTGAAAACCCTACCCAAAAATAACTAACTACAATCTGTTCATCGATTCATAGACTAGATTCAACAACATTACCTGACTGGTAAGTCCAAGCTCATGAAACAAAACCCCATGCGAGAACCTGGGTGATCCGTCTTTCTTTTTGTTGGGCAACTGTTGAATGCTGCGAATCGTCGCGCTGGTATCTATATGCGCGCTCTGATTGTTTGGTTTTACCGGAAAGTCGAAAGAAATTAAAGCTTCTTGATTAAGCTCACCCAGCGCACTATCGGCAATTATTGCAGCGCCTGTGACGCTGATATCGGCGATAATACCGGCTTTAACTACGCCATTGACTTGCACAGGCAAATTCACTTTGGCTCTGATGGCGCCACGTAATGCGACGGATTGGATATCAGTAGGAAAGCTTAGATGCATATAATGATGCGGAGCCCTGAAGATGGTTTTTACACTGCAAGCAAATGTAAAAACATCCACTCCTGATAATATCCGCAGAGTAATCTGTTCACCTACCTGAATTTGAATGGAAAGCCCATTCTCAAAAGGCATTTTTATAATCAGGTACTCCCCATCTACATACCCGATAAATTCCGTATAATAAATGGGACCATGACGTAACGCCATTTGCAAGCGCGCCCCAACTTGCAAATTAATATCCTTAAAAACTGCCATTTTATTCTTATCCAAATTCCAATATATCTACTAATTATACAAATAAGTAGTTCAACTAGAAAGGATACAATCTGTTCTATTGACTATGGAGTCATCGAACCTAGAAAAACAACAGCTTCAATACAAGCCCAATTGCAGCTGCGCCACTTCCGACATCATTTCCCGCGACCAGGGCGGATCAAGCACCACTTCGACATTAACGCCGGCGACACCGGGCAGTGCGCGAATACATTTTTCCACGTCGCTCTGGATAACAGGCCCCATTCCGCAGCCTGGGGCGGTCAGCGTCATGACCACATGGACATCATTCAGGCCGTTATCGGCAGGTGTGACTTTACACTCATAGACCAAACCAAGGTCAACAATATTGACCGGAATTTCTGGGTCGTAAATCGTTTTCATCACTTCCCAGCAGTTTTTTTCAACCGCCGCCGCATCGGTTTCCGACGACAGCTCATGCAGCTGCTGAGGCTCCTTACCCAACGCATCGGCATCGACTCCGGCGATCCGCACCATATGTCCGTGCTCGGTAACCACGGTATAGTTATCGCCGAGCGCCTGATAAATGGTGACAATCTGACCTTTACTTAAAGTCCCGGTATTACCGTCGGGAATAGTCACAATGTTGACATCCCGGGTTAAAACAACGTCTTCTCTTTCAGCCATAATAATTCAGTTATAAATAGAAAGTTCTCGCATCGATAGTCTGGCCGGTTATGCCGACACTTTCCGAGCCGAATAAATACAGATAAATAGGCGCCAGCGATTTCATCGACGGCAGCTTGCTCTTATCTTCAGCCGGATAGGCCCGTTTTCTTAGCGGAGAGTCTGTCGGCCCCGGTATCAAGGTGTTGACCCGAATTTTGCCGAAAGCTTCATGCTCTTCGGCCAATATGTTTGCCAATCCTTCCAACGCTATTTTTGAAACGCCGTAAGCGCCGGCATAGGCGGGTGCTTTTCTTGCCGAAGAATCGGAGGTGAATACGATGGAAGCCTGTTCGCTCTTTTGCAGTACCGGCAATAAAACTCTGCACAGCAGAAAAGGCGCATTCAGGTTGACGTTTAAGGTATGCCCCCAGTCTTTGGTTTTGTGCGTGGCGATTGGGGAAAAGGCGCTGAACTCTACCGCTGAATGCAAGATGCCTTGCAGGGAGCCATATTTTTCATCAATCCTGTCGGCCAATTCCTGATACTCGTTTTCATTGGCGCCCGCCAAATCAAACGGATAAATAATCGGCTCCGGCGCCTTGATGCTCAAAATCGCATCGTAAACCGATTCCAGCTTGGCAATGTTTTTATCCAGCAGAATGATATGCGCACCATGTTTAGCCAGCTCCAAAGCAGCGGTGCTACCCAGACCGCCGCCGGCGCCGGTAATTAAAATGACTTGGTTTGTTAATGGCATGACAGTGATGCTATCCAGGTTGATATTTGATCGGGCGATTCGATTAATGCGTCAGCACCCCAGGTTTCCGGGGCATCGCCGGGGTTAATATAGCCGTAAAGCGCAGCCAGGGTTCTCATTTGCGCATTTTTTCCGGCAGTAATGTCATGCCGGGCGTCGCCGATATAAACACATTCCCGCGGCTCGACATTCGCCTGCTTGCAGGCCGCCAGCATCGGTTCCGGGTGAGGCTTAGGGTTGGCGGTGGTATCGCCGCTGACGATGCAGGCGGCGCGCCCGGTCAGTTTTAACGCAGCCATCAGCGGATTGGTGAAGCGCTCGCGTTTATTAGTGACCACGCCCCATTTCAGCCCTTGCGCTTCAATTGCGGCCAGCGTATCGACCATACCCGAGAAAAAAACCGTATGCTCGGCAATATTGTTCTGGTAGTGAGTTAGCATGGTATCCAGAATATCGGCCTTTAACCGGTCGTCAAGCAAAGGCTGGCTTGCGTTGATCATTGCCGCGGCGCCGTATGAAATAAACGGTTTGATGATTTCTGGCTTAACAGTATCAAAGCCGTGGATATTTAATGCGCGGTTCAGGCATGAAATCAAATCCGGCGCGGTATCGACCAAGGTACCGTCAAGATCGAATAATACGCAGGATAATTTGAAATCGGCAGTCATGTTTATTCTGAACGCTTAAAGGCAGCGATGTAATTGACGTCAATGTCTTTGCCGAGGCTGAAATGCTTGGTAAACGGATTGTATTCAATGCCTACCATGCCCTGCAATTCAAGACCAGCGGCACGCGCCGATTGGCACAATTCCGACGGTTTGATAAAGGTTTTAAAATCATGCGTGCCTTTGGGCAGCATTTGCAGAACGTATTCCGCAGCAAAGATAGCCAATAAATAGGCTTTGGGCTTACGGTTCAGCGTCGAGAAAAACACCATGCCGCCGGGCTTGACCATTCTGGCGCAAGCGGAAATGATCGAACCGGGATCAGGCACATGTTCAAGCATTTCCATGCAAGTCACATGATCGAAACTTTCCGGCTGTTGTTCGGCCAAGGCTTCGGCGCTGATTTTTTGATAATGCGCGTTAATGCCCGATTCAAGCCCGTGCAAATCGGCGATATCAATCAAGTCGTCGCTAAGATCGATCCCAAACGCATCAGCGCCGTGTTTAGCCAAGCCTTCGGTTAAAATGCCTCCGCCGCAACCGACATCAACGATGCGTTTACCGGCAATATCCGCATAACGCTGGATAAACTGGATACGTAGCGGATTAATATCGTGCAGGGTTTTGAATTCGCCCTGAGTATCCCACCAGCGTTCCGCCATCGAGCCAAATTTATGGATTTCGTGCGGGTGTACATTATCTGTTGCTGTCATCGTGCTAACCATAATTTCAAGGTTGATATAGTTTACTATATTACTAGGTTATTCGTCATATGTTGTTCTATGGCGAACAGTTTTTATGATACCTGATTTGAGCAAGACACATCCATCAAACGACAGTTCATTCATCCCTTTATTTTTGATGTGACTGCCGTCCGCCGGACAAAAAAAAGGCCGATGCACAGGCACCGGCCTTTTTTCAGCTCATCAAGTTACAGGGAGTTAACTGCATTCAATTCCTGAAAAGCTTGTTCCAAACGAGTCACCATGCCGACTTCACCGGCACGTTGCCAAACGCGTGGATCGTAGTATTTTTTGTTTGGCTTGTCGTCACCGTCTGGGTTGCCGATTTGGCCTTGCAAATAACCTTCGTTTTGTTTGTAGTAGTTCATGATACCTTCCCAAGTCGCCCATTGGGTGTCGGTATCGATATTCATCTTGATCACGCCGTAGCTGATCGATTCCTTTATTTCTTCAGGAGTTGAACCTGAACCGCCGTGGAATACAAAATTCAGCGTGTTAGTTGGAACGCCGAATTTTTCAGAAACGTGTTTTTGCGAGTTAGCCAAAATGCTCGGCGTCAATTTAACGTTACCTGGTTTGTAAACACCATGAACGTTGCCGAAAGAAGCCGCAATCGTGAAACGTGGGCTGATTTTGCTTAATTCTTCATAAGCGTAAGCCACATCTTCAGGCTGGGTGTACAACATGGAATGATCCATATCGCTATTGTCAACGCCGTCTTCTTCACCGCCGGTGCAACCCAATTCGATTTCCAGCGTCATGCCCATTTTGGACATACGCGCCAGATACTGGCTGCAAATTTCAATGTTTTCTTTCAAGCTTTCTTCAGACAAATCGAGCATGTGCGAGCTGAATAAGGGTTTACCTGTTGCTGCAAAATGTTTTTCCCCTGCATCTAACAGACCGTCAATCCAAGGCAGAAGTTTTTTTGCTGCGTGGTCGGTATGTAAAATGACCGGTACGCCATAAGCCTCAGCCATCGCATGTACGTGTTGAGCGCCGGAGATAGCGCCCAAAATAGCGGCTTGCTGACCCTCAGCTTTAAGGCCTTTACCGGCAACAAATGCTGCGCCGCCGTTAGAAAACTGGATAACGATAGCCGATTTTACTTTTGCGGCCGCTTCTAACGCTGCATTAATCGAATCAGTGTTAATGACATTTACCGCAGGCAATGCAAAACTGTTTTCTTTGCAAATCGCAAAGATTTTTTGTACGTCATCGCCAGTTACAACACCGGGTTTTACTACATCTGAAATTTTCTGTGACATTAAGGATTCCTGTTTCAATCTGTTACGTTGAGGATGTTCAAGCCGAAAGCCATTAAAGTTGCGGATACAAAATTATCCACGGCCCAATGCTTGTCAGACCTGCATTATAAAGTGTGTTCATATAATAGGCTACTTGCCAATACGGTGATCCCTATGACAATTGCCAATTATTCGGGGCTAAAACCCGTCCTACAATACCTCCAATTGGGCATAGGCCAAGATCAACCACTTGAGACCGACTTGCTTGAAGTTGATCTGCACTCTTTCCTGAGCACCGTCGCCTTCCATCTGCAGCACCACGCCTTCGCCGAATTTGGCATGACTGACACGCTGCCCCAATTTGTATTTCCCTTCCGTTTGCAAAGATGCCGCCTTCGGCTTTATCGAGGTCACCGGACGTGTCACGGTCGCGCGCATCCTCACTTCTTGTATATGCTCCGGCGGAATCTCACGCAAAAAACGCGACGGTCTGGGATAGCTTTCCCGTCCGTATAAACGCCGGGATTCGGCATAGGTCAGGTACAGCTGTTTCATCGCACGGGTAATGCCGACATAGCAAAGCCTGCGTTCTTCTTCCAACCGCCCGACATCATCGACGGACTGTTGCGACGGAAACAAACCTTCTTCCATGCCAACCAGAAATACCTGCTTAAACTCCAGACCTTTGGCTGAATGCAGTGTCATCAGTTGTACGCAATCGTCGAAGTCATCGCCTTGCAGTTCACCGGATTCCAGTGTTGCATGCGCCAGGAACATATCCAGCTCGCTCAAACTTTCTTCATCTTCGATATCCCCGATTGTGCTGGGGTCAAAAAGCCGGGCCGCATTGACCAGCTCTTCCAAATTTTCTACTTTTTCTTCGCCTTTGTCGGCTTTATCCTTTTGATACAGCTCAATCAGGCCGCTTTTTTCGACGACCAGTTTGACCTTTCCATAAAGCTCAAGGCCTTCCGCCTGGCCTTCGAACTGCTTGATCAACTCTAAAAACCCTATCAACGCATTAGTCGCCCTTGCCGACAGGCTTCGCTGATTAATCAACACGATAGCAGCCGCCCATAAGGAAAGATCTTGATCCCGCGCTATGGTGCGAATGTCGTCGATAGTTTTGTTGCCAATGCCGCGTGTCGGAGTGTTGATCACCCGTTCAAACGAAGCGTCGTCATGGCGATTGGACATCAGCCGTAAATAGGCTAACGCGTTTTTAATTTCCACCCGCTCAAAAAAGCGTAAGCCACCGTAAACCCGGTAAGGCGTGCCGGTGGTCATCAATCTTTCTTCAAATTGCCGGGATTGGGCGTTGGATCGATAAAGAATGGCAATATCCTTGCGCAGTCCTCCTTCGCTCACCCAAGCCCTGATGCGCTCGACCACAAAATGAGCTTCATCCTGTTCATTAAATGCCGCATACAAGGAAATCAAATCGCCGTCACCGGCATCGGTCCACAACTCTTTGCCCATGCGACCGTCGTTGACGCTGATAACTTTATTGGCCGCTTTCAGGATATTACCGGTCGAACGGTAATTCTGTTCCAGCTTGATAACTTGATGATTGGGATAATGCTTTTGAAAGCTGTAGATATTCTCGATTTTGGCGCCGCGCCAGCCGTAAATGGACTGATCGTCATCACCCACGACAAAGATATTGTCCTTGCCTTCGGTCAACAGCCGCAACCAGGCATATTGTATGGTGTTGGTGTCCTGAAACTCATCGACATGAACCTGCCTGAAACGCTGCTGATAATGCTCCAACACATCGGCGTTATCGCGCAGCAACTCATGCGCCCGCAGCAGCAACTCGGCAAAGTCCACCAGCCCGGAACGATCGCACAGCTCTTCATAAGCTTTGTAGATGATCAGCATTTGCCGCTGGAAGAGATCACCGGTCTCCATCATATGCCGCGCCCTGACGCCCTCGTCTTTTTGTGCATTGATATACCACTGCACTTGGCGCGGCGGCCACTTGTCGGCATCGAGATTAAGCGTAGCCAACAAGCGCTTGATCAACCGCAGCTGGTCGCCGGAATCCATGACCTGAAAGGTTTCCGGCAATTTGGCCTGTTTGGCATGCCGTCTTAACAGTCGATGCGCGACGCCGTGGAAAGTCCCTATCCACATCGATTGCGCGGACATATGGAGTAAATCTTCAATCCTGCCGCGCATTTCCTTGGCTGCTTTATTGGTAAAAGTGACCGCCAGTATACTGTGCGCAGACACACCCAGCACCTGAATCTGCCAGGCGATGCGATGCACTAATACGCGGGTCTTGCCGCTACCGGCACCAGCCAAAACCAGCATCGCCTGGGAAGGCGCGGTAACCGCTTGACGCTGGGCATCATTCAGGGGATCGATTATCGGAGTAACATCCATTGCTTACAGTACCTACTGCTGGTATTTTTTCGCTTGCACATTTTTCGTAGCTGTGTATATTGCATAGGGTTCAATAATGACACACTGAACCGTTGCTTTGCTTAAAGATAATAATAATTAGACACAGAGGATTTTAAGATGACTTTTGATTTTAAACGTATGCTGAAATTTGAACACAATGTTGGCGAAAAGGAAAAAAAATACCGCTTATACGGGGGAGCGGCACTTTTGGTTATTTCACTTTTCATCCCTGGCGGTGAGGTTCTTTTATTATTGGTGGGCCTGGTTCTTGTTGCCACAGGTTATTCAGGTTGGTGCCCTGTCTATTCAGGACTCAACAAAAACACCTGCGAAGCTGTAAATGATTCTACTGAAGCCGACTCCACAGAAAGCGACTCTACAGAAAGTTAAGCTACCAAGGCACAAGGCTAAACTCCAGTTTCGCCTTGTGCCTATTATACTTGTTTTACTCTTCTTTACGAAACTCGCCTTCCAACACGTTATTTTCAGCCGCTTTTGCTTGCTGAAAATGTTCTCCGGCCTGAACAAGATAATGTTCAATCACATATTGAGCGATTCTTCTGCGGAACTGCGGAATTAAACAGGCAAAGCCAATGATATCGGTAATAAAGCCCGGCGTTAGCAATAATGCCCCGCCAACCAAAATAATGGGACCTTCAACCATTTCATAAGCGGGAATCACACCTTGCGCCAAACTTTCCTGAAAGCGCTGAAAAGTTGCCAAGCCTTGCTGCTTCAATAGCCACGCACCCAGCACTGCGGTAAACACGACCAGTAAAATAGTCGGAAACGCCCCGATAATCCCACCCACTTGTATCAGCAAATAAATTTCTAAAAAAGGGATAATCAGAACGCCCAGAAATAGTGTTGGAAAAATTTTCATCTAAAGTACTCTTGTTGTAATCATCGTTATTACAATATAAGGGCAATTCCGGTTAATTTCTAGGATAATATCTGACGCTACAATTTTTATGACCTGTAACATGCCTGCTAATCATCACATAATCTTCTGTACCTGCCCTGACAAAGACACGGCGGAAAAAATAGCCCGACTGCTGGTCACAAATAACGAGGCCGCCTGTGTAAATATCTTACCGGGCATCACTTCTATCTATACATGGAAGGAACAAATTGAATCCGCCCAGGAACATCTATTGCTAATCAAGGCTCATAAAGACCAATATCAGGCCATTGAAAGAACTGTGCGAAACCATCATCCTTACGAACTACCTGAAATAATTGCCGTGCCCGTTGAACGCGGCTTACCTGAATACCTGCATTGGATAGATTCATGCCACTCTTTAAAATAATTTTTTTCTGCTTCCTTTCGCTTCTCAGCCAATCGGCCTTTGCGCTGGGTGCTGACGAAATCCTGCCGCCCAATCAGGCGTTCAAGGTTTCTGCAAAAGCGATCGCCCCCAATCGGATTGAAATTTCCTGGGATATAGCTGAAGGCTATTATCTTTATCGCAATAAAATGCATTTTGAGTCTAAAACCGGGCAAATCCGCCTAGGCGAACCCGATCTTCCGGCCGGTCAAAACAAGCATGACGAAAATTTTGGCGATGTAGTTATTTACCGCAACACCCTGAATATCCCGGTTGCCTTAACTGCTGAAACTGGCGCATCTTCCCTGCAATTATTGGTACAGTATCAGGGGTGTGCCGATCGGGGCATTTGCTATCCGCCCCAAAAAACTGTTTTCGATCTTAAACTACCGTCGCCCGTCACCCAAGCCGATCCGATCAAGCAGCTGATAAAAGGAGCTCAAGGCTTAAAAACTGCGCTATTTGAAGACGAACTGCTACAGCCGGACCAGGCTTTCCAGTTTTTTGCATCGACCAAAGATGATCACACCTTGCATATTAGCTGGACTATTGCAGACGGTTACTACCTTTACCGGGAAAAAATTCAATTTGAACTGGTCAACGCCGACGGTGTAAAGCTTGGGGCTTATAATATTCCCAGAGGTACGCCTAAACAGGATGAAGCCTTTGGCCAAGTTGAGATTTTCCATAACGAACTCGCCTTTGACTTGCCGCTTATCCGTTCCAGTCAAGCGGCACAAACCATCACCCTCCAGGCCAAATATCAAGGCTGTGCCGACCGCGGCGTTTGCTATCCGCCAATGAGCAAAAAAACCGATCTGGCCCTGCCAATAGCACAGCAGCCGATCACGCAGGAACTTTCAGAACAGGACCAAATCGTGCAATCCTTGCACAAGGACAGCTTGCCGATAACCTTGCTCAGCTTTTTCGGATTCGGCTTATTGTTATCGCTGACACCCTGTATTTTCCCGATGATTCCGATTTTGTCGGGCATTATCGTCGGTCACGGCAATCGGATTACCACTAGCCGAGCCTTTTTATTGTCGCTTAGCTATGTGCTTGCCTCGGCCTTGACCTACACGGTGTTCGGCATACTGGCCGCACTGTTTGGCAGCAATCTGCAAACCGCTTTTCAGCAACCCTGGATTATCGGCCTGTTCAGCGCCGTTTTTGTAGCGCTGTCCCTGTCGATGTTCGGCTTTTATCATCTGGAACTGCCTAAATCATTACAGGTCAAATTGCATAACTCCAGCGAAATACACCGTGACGGTTCGCTGTTGGGCGCTGCAATCATGGGCGCTTTATCTTCCCTGATCGTCGGCCCCTGCGTCGCCGCACCGCTGGCGGGTGCGCTGATTTATATCGGCCAGACCGGCGATGCGATATTAGGCGGCAGCGCGTTATTTGCCTTGGGCCTAGGCATGGGCGTACCTCTATTGCTGCTGGGCGCATCCGCCGGAAAACTATTACCCAAGGCCGGAAATTGGCTTAACTCCACCAAAGCGGTATTCGGCGTCATCATGCTGGCGGTCGCAGTATGGATGCTCAGCCGTATTTTGCCGGGCAATGTGATCATGATGCTGTGGGCGATGCTGCTGATATTCCCGGCTATTTATCTCAGCGCGGTCGATCCGCTGCCTGAAAATAGCTCCGGCTGGCGCAAGCTATGGAAAGGATTAGGTCTGATGATGCTGGCTTACGGCCTGTTATTGTTGATCGGCTTTAGCCTGGGCAACAGTAATCCGTTAAAACCGCTGCAAGGACTCGGCCTGAGTACTGCGCAAGCCGCAGAACCGGGAATTGTTTTTGAAAGAGTCGCCTCGCTAGCCGCACTGGAAACCCGGATTAAACAAGCGGCCGCCAACCATCAACCGGTCATGCTGGATTTTTACGCCGACTGGTGCATATCTTGCAAGGAAATGGAAGCCTATACCTTCGCCGACCCGCGTGTTAAACAGGCGCTCAATGGTTATGTAATGCTGCAAATCGATGTCACTAATAATTCCGATGACGACAAAGCGCTACTGACAAAATTCAGCCTGATCGGACCACCGGCCATTTTGTTTTTCGACGTGGACCATCAGGAAAAAACCAGCAACCGGGTCATCGGCTATCAAGATGCCGAAACTTTTATTAAATCTCTGCAACGTACCAAATCATGAAAAAAACAGTCCCGATTATTATTGCCGCGATTATTGCTTTGGCTTTGGGCATGACCGCCCGTTATTTTTTTTCACCTTCTGAAAGCACCGGCCCAAGCGCTTTGCCCGAATTCAACCTGCCCGACTTATCCGGCCGGGAACGCAACATTTCCGAATGGCAAGGCAAGATATTAGTGATCAATTTCTGGGCAACCTGGTGCCCGCCTTGCCGCAAGGAAATTCCTGATTTTATCGCGTTGCAGGAACAATATGCCGCCAAAGGCGTGCAGTTTATCGGCATCGCTTTAGAAGACGGAGAACCGGTCGCCGAGTACGCCGCTGCAACAAAAATCAATTACCCGATTTTATTGGGCGGCGACAATGGCATCGCTCTGGCTCAGCAACTGGGCAATAATGTTGGCGCCGTTCCGTACACTGTTATTGTTGATCGGCAAGGGCAAATCATACACCGACATCCGGGAGAGCTTTCCAAACAGCAAATAACGGACATTATTGCACCGTTGCTGAACTGACTTAATGACAAGTTTCGTTAAAATTCCAGCTCTAAATTGGCTTCGCAAAAATTAAACTTGGCTTCCTCCGATTCCGAGCCATCAGAATAGGCTGCTTTAACATACTGATCGCAGCCTTCGTTGTTGGTACTTTCATCCCACGTCAATGTCATATCGCCGCCTGCCGCGATGCCTTGCCCAATATCGAAATACCCCCAGTTCTTCTTGTCCTCGGATACCAGAAGCTTGGTGATCTTGGTTCTGGTATTATTGTGCACTTTAAACGAATATCCTGATTCGCCTGCTGCCGCATTGTTAATAGAAACGACTCCCATGGACAACGATGCCAAGACCATCAATGTGCCGGCAAGATTTTGAACTTTCATGTTATTTCTCGTGAGTTAGGCCGCAACGATATGCCACGGTGCATTATTTTATATACTGGCAAAAAAATCATGTCAACGCGTAAACACAGCAGATAATTGAAGTGCCCGATACTTTGGGTTTGAACTATCAAGCCAATGCATAAATAACTTTCAAAATCAGCCGATTTGTGCGTAATGACTCCAAACAGCTTGAATCCTGCCGTTATCTTTGGCTAAAAGCATAATATCTGGACAAAACTCCATAAATTGGGCAGAATTAGCAGTTAATATTGCTTTTTAACCTTAACTTAATCAAAGATTGATGGCGACTCTTACCGTTCTAAATGGGCCGAATTTAAACCTGTTAGGCATTCGCGAACCCGGTCTTTACGGAAATCAAACTCTCGCCGATATTAAGCAAAATCTTGAACAAAAAGCTGCTGAGCTGAATCATCAGCTTAACTTTCATCAAAACAACGCAGAACACCAGATCGTGGAACTGATACATGAGGCTTACCAAGCCCAGGTCGATTTCATCATTATTAACCCGGCAGCCTTTACGCATACCAGCGTCGCTATTCGTGACGCACTGCTGGCAACCAAAATCCCATTTATAGAGGTTCATCTATCAAACGTCCATGCACGTGAACCTTTTAGAAAACATTCCTATTTCTCGGATATTGCCAAAGGCGTTATCTGCGGATTAGGCGCAACAGGGTACGAATTGGCCTTACTGGCCGCTCATCAGATATTAGCCGAGAGACACTAAACTATGGATATTAGAAAAATAAAAAAACTCATCGAGATTATCGAAGAATCCGACATTGCTGAACTGGAAATCAAAGAAGGCGAAGAATCCATTCGTATTAGCCGTTATTCTGCCGCCCCTGCCGCTATCGCCTATGCACCCGCACCGGTTGCCGCAGCACCGGCCGCTGCCGCCATTCCGTCCGCGGCACCGGCTGAAGAAAAAATTACCGGGCATGTGGTCAAATCACCGATGGTCGGTACTTTTTATCGCTCCGCTTCGCCCGGCACCAAGGTTTTTGCCGAAATAGGTCAATCCGTCCAAGTCGGCGATACATTGTGCATTATTGAGGCAATGAAAATTCTTAATCAGATTGAGTCGGATCAAAGCGGTACCGTCACTAAAATCCTGGTTGAGAACGCTGAACCTGTCGAATATGGCCAACCATTATTCATCATTGAATAGCACAAGGAACGGGAACCTCATGTTCGATAAAATCGTTATCGCCAATCGTGGCGAAATAGCTCTGCGCATTTTACGCGCCTGCCGAGAATTGGGCGTCAAGGTTGTTGCCGTGCATTCCGAGGCGGATAGGGATCTAAAACATGTCCGCTTAGCCGACGAATCCGTTTGCATCGGCCCTGCGGCATCCGCGGATAGTTACCTGAATATTCCAGCCATTATCAGCGCCGCGGAAGTAACCGATGCGGAAGCCATTCATCCCGGCTACGGTTTTTTATCCGAAAACGCCGATTTTTCTGAAAAGGTAAAACAAAGCGGCTTTGTTTTTATCGGCCCGAATGCCGAAACCATTCGCATGATGGGCGACAAGATTTCCGCCAAGAACGCGATGCTCGCAGCCGGGATTCCTTGTGTTCCCGGCAATAACGACCCACTGTCCGATGACAATAAAAAGAACCTGAGGCTGGCCCAGGAAATCGGCTATCCGGTTATTATCAAGGCTGCCGGCGGCGGCGGCGGTCGCGGTATGCGCACGGTGCATACCGAAGCAGCGTTATTAAATGCTATTTCGATGACCAAAGCCGAGGCGGGCAGCGCTTTTGGAAACCCCACGGTATACATGGAAAAATTCCTGGAAGACCCAAGACATATTGAGTTTCAAGTCATGGCCGATTCGCATGGCAACGCCATCCATTTAGGCGAGCGCGACTGCTCCATGCAGCGCCGTCATCAAAAAGTGGTTGAAGAAGCCCCCGCGCCTGGTATCACCGAAGAACAACGCAAGACCATAGGCGAACGATGCGCCAAAGCCTGTATCGATATCGGCTATTTGGGAGCGGGCACTTTTGAATTTTTGTATGAAAAAGGCGAGTTCTATTTCATTGAAATGAATACCCGTGTGCAAGTCGAACATCCCGTTACCGAAATGGTGACCGGTTTTGACATCGTCAAGGAACAATTGCGTATTGCGGCCGGTGAACGGCTGTCCATTACCCAGGATCAGGTTAAAATCCAGGGCCATGCGATCGAATGCCGGTTAAATGCTGAAGACCCCAGAACCTTTATGCCCTGCCCCGGCACGATAGACCAGTTTCATATGCCCGGAGGCCCCGGCATTCGGTGTGAGACCCATATTTATAACGGCTACAAAGTACCGCCTTATTACGACTCGATGATCGGTAAACTGATTGCCCACGGCGAAGACCGCAAGAGCGCCATTGCCCGGATGAACACGGCGCTAAGCGAGATCATTATCGACGGCATTAAAACCAATATCCCGCTACAGCACGACATTATGAATGACGGTGCCTTTGCCGCGGGCGGGCAAAATATTCATTATCTGGAAAAAAAGCTGGGGATTTATTGACCGCTTAAAAACTCACCACGGAGACACGAAGTTTTATGTTTATTCTTCGTGTCCTCCGTGGTGAATAAACTCCCTATCCCTACCTAAAACATCCACATCATGGCCTGGCACCAAATTTCCGTTATCACCAATGAAGACCTTGCCCCCCGGCTTGCCGACTTTTTCAACAATCTCGGCGCGGTGTCGGTTACCTATATGGACGCCGAAGACGAGCCGGTTTACGAACCGGCTATCGGCGAAACCAAAATATGGAGCCACACTGAAGTCATTGCGTTGTATGAACTGGATGCCGCCGATCCCGCGCTAATCAAAACCCTGATTTACGCCCAGTTTAAGGAGGAACAATTACGTAATTGGCAGTGTGAAGTTGTGGAAGACCAGGAATGGGAACGCGCCTGGATGGAATATTATAAGCCGATGAAATTTGCCGATAAGCTCTGGGTTTGCCCGACCGACCAGGAGCAATATGAACCCGGCACAGTTTGCCTGACTCTCGATCCGGGCCTTGCATTCGGCACCGGCACGCACCCGACTACCGCCTTATGCCTGGAATGGCTGGCCAGCCACGACTTGGCCGGAAAAACCGTCATTGATTACGGCTGCGGTTCCGGCATACTGGCTGTCGCGGCGATCTTATTGGGCGCTAAAGAAGCGCACGCGGTGGATATTGATCCGCAGGCAATAACCGCAACGCAAAGCAATGCGCTAAAAAACAAGGTGCAGGATAAAATTGCCTGCTATCTGCCCGAACAGTTTGCCCCATTTCAAGCGGACATCGTGCTGGCCAATATATTGGCAAAACCCTTAATCGACATGGCGGAGCAAATTTCCAACCTGGTCGCTCCCGGCAGTCAACTGGTTTTATCCGGCATATTGCATGAACAGTCCGAATCGGTGATGAACGCTTATCGGCAATACATAACGTTCAGCGCGCCGGTACAGCAGGAAGACTGGATTAGACTGGAAGGCATCAAGCACTAAACAGCCATAGGATTATGGAATCGTATCTTAATCAGTAGAAACTAAGCTGATTGCCACGAAAGAACATCCCGGAATTACGCACTTTTTTACTTACCACGAAGACACAAAGAAAAATATAAACTTTGCGCCATTCATGTCTTCGTGGTGAATAATAGATCCGGACATGCATGCTATATACTTTACAAGACATCGCCCTAAGACATACCAGTCTGAACATCGGCACTTATATTTTTGAACTCACTTAATTAATATGGCTCATCCTGAAATCTATTTGAAAAAGAATGAAGACAAACGTCTGCGTAAAGGCCATTTATGGGTTTTCAGCAACGAAGTCGACACCAAGCGCTCACCGCTTGAACAGTTCAACGCAGGCGACCTGGTACAGGTAAAAAGCGACGACGGCAAAGTGCTTGGCACCGCCTACATCAATCCTCAAGCCCTGATATGCGCGAGGCTTCTATCCAGAAAACCCAATTTGAAATGCGGCGCCAATTTCTTCAAAGAGCGCCTGACTACCGCACTGGCTTTACGCGAAAAACTGTTCGACAAACCTTATTACCGGCTTGTTTTCGGTGAAAGCGACGGCTTGCCCGGATTGGTCATCGACCGTTTCGGCCCGGTATTGTCAGTGCAAATTACCACCGCCGGGATAGAACAACGTAAGGAATCGCTGTTTGCCGCCCTGCATGAATTACTGAACCCGGAAGCCATTATCCTGAAAAACGATAATAGCCAGCGCCAACAGGAAGGCTTGACCCTGGAATCCGAACTCGCCTATGGCAGCCTCCCCGAGCAGCTGATCATTGAAGAAAATGGCGCTCAATTTAAAATCGACATTTTGGGCGGACAAAAAACCGGCTGGTTTTACGATCACCGTAGCAGCCGCGCCCAACTAGCGGGCATTGCCAAGAACCAGCGAGTGCTCGACTTATTCTGCTATACCGGGGCATGGGGCATTCCTGCCGCTATCGCCGGAGCCTCAGAAGTTACTTGCGTCGATGCTTCGGAAAGCGCGCTGCTATTGGCAGAAGAAAACGCGGCATTGAACCGGGTTCAGGATAAAATGCACTTTGTGCGCAATGATGTGTTTGAGTTTTTAAAGCAGGCCCGCCTGGAAAACCAGCTCTATGATATTATCGTACTGGATCCGCCCGCTTTGATTAAGCGTAAAAAAGATTTCAAACAAGGCTATGAAGCTTATCGCCGCTTGAATCATCTAGCTCTGCAGGTACTGTCCAAAAACGGTGTATTGGTCTCGGCATCGTGCTCTCATCACCTGAGCCGTGAAAATCTGCACGAGATTTTACGCTCGTCAGGGCGGCACATAGATCGTCATCTGGTGTTTTTTGCCGGCGGCGGACAAGGACCTGATCACCCGATCGATCCGGCAGCGCCCGAGACCGAATATTTAAAAACTTTTTTTTGTGCTGTCTCTTCAAGCTTGTAAAATACGAGGCATTTTCATGGTCGATGCAAAAGTTAAGGAACCCTGCGTCCTTTGCGGTCAACCGGTAGAAATCACTGGATTTTCGCTGACCACCGCTGACGGCGTGCAAAAATTTTGCTGCGCCGGATGTCTGAGCATTTATCAATTACTTAACGAGGATGATACCAAACCGACCATAACCCCCTTACTAACTATAAAAAAATGAGGATATAAAAATAATGAAAGCTTGTGAGTCCTGTTCCGGTCGCGTTGACATCGGCAAAAACCATCAAAAAGTCCCGGTAGTGCAAAGAGCCATTGGTATGGTTCTGGTCTACCTGCCCATCGTTACCCTTCCCTTTGTGTTTGCCAGTGCCTATATGACTTACTGGCACTTGTTATTGATCGGCGCCAAAAACCTCAAGACTTACTCCGATTTCCTGCCTGACCGTGCCAGCCATCGCTATACCTTAAAAAATCAAATTACGATGCACGGCTCATTCAAAGCCAGTACATCCCAGTCGAAACTGTTCTGGATACTGAACTGCACATGGTATTGCCCTTATAGCGTCGCGCTATTTGAATGGCATGCTTATATGGTGAAAATTGTTGAAAACTGGTGGTGCCCGTTCGGCCATGATAAAAAAGAAAGCTATGACAACGCCAAGATCGATAAATCTTTCTGGCATATCTATGCTGAAGATATTGTTAAACTGGAACCGGAAGATCGCGACAACCCGATCTGGAATGAGGACAGCGATAAATAATTTTTAGGCTAAAGGCACGAGGCGAAAAATCTTGCCTCATGTCTCTGGCCTTGCATTTTTTGTCTTCCTCATGCAAATCGGTCCTTATCAACTTGAAAACAACCTGATTTTGGCGCCGATGGCCGGCGTCAGCGATCGTCCGTTCAGGGAATTGTGCAAGCAATTCGGTGCAGGTTTGACGGTATCTGAAATGGTGGCGTCCAATCCGGCTTTACGCCAGCATAAAAAAACGCTGTTAAAAGTCGATCATCGCGGTGAAAACGGCATACGTTCGGTACAAATTTTAGGTACCGATCCCCAGCTTATGGCTGATGCGGCAAAACTCAATGTCCAACGGGGCGCTCAGATCATCGATATTAATATGGGTTGTCCTGCAAAAAAAGTCTGTTCAGTTGCCGCAGGCTCCGCGCTACTCAGGGATGAAGCGCTGGTAAAACGAATACTTGATGCTGTTGTTAATGCGGTCGATATTCCGGTCACGTTAAAAATCCGTACCGGCTGGGACTTACACAGCCGCAATGCTATTGAAATCGCCCAAATAGCCGAAAATGCGGGTATTGCCGCGCTGACGATTCACGGCCGGACCCGTGCCTGCAAGTTTAATGGTCGGGCCGAACACGAAACGCTTAAAAAAGTGAAGCAAACAGTCAACATTCCGGTTATCGCCAACGGCGATATTGATTCACCCGAACAAGCCCGGTTTGTGCTTGATTCAACCGGTGCGGACGCCATTATGATTGGCCGGGCCGCCCAAGGAAACCCATGGCTATTTAGTCAAATAAGTCACTTTATCAACCACGGCAAACACCTTGAAAAACCAACAATTACAAACATACACAGCACGCTTATGAGTCATTTGGACAAACTATATAGCTTCTACGGCAATGCGAGCGGTGTTAGAATAGCGCGAAAACATATAGCTTGGTATTTTAAGCATCTTGAGTCCGTAGCTCAGGATGCCCAAAGTGTCATCAATCAGGCACAATGTCCATCCCAACAAATAGCGCTGATTAATTCGGCATTTAATCTTTTAACTACTGACCGTGCTGCATAATATGAACGCATCCCAAAAAAATGCCGAAATCATCAATATAGACAGCAAAAAAATCGCAGCTATTCCGTTATCCGCGCATGTTAAACAAACAGTAGAGCAATATTTTTTGCACCTGAACGGCCATGATGCGGTGGACCTGCATGCGATGGTCATCGGTGAAGTCGAAAAACCTTTATTGCAGGCAACACTGGAATATTCAGGCTATAACCAAACCAAAGCAGCCAAGGCGCTGGGTTTGAGCCGCAGTACCTTGCGCAAAAAACTGGAATTCTACGGCCTGTCCTAATACCCAAACAAGGCTGGTTTTACCTCCCTTTCATTCTGAGATCTGCATGAACAAAAAAGTCACTCGCGCCCTGGTCAGCGTATCCGATAAATCCGGTATCGTGGATTTTTGCCTTGAGCTTCATCAATTAGGCATCGAAATTTTAAGTACCGGCGGTACCGCAAAAACACTGGCTGAGCATAACATTCCTGCGACTGAAGTTTCCGATTACACCGGTTTTCCGGAAATGATGGGCGGCCGGGTCAAAACCTTGCATCCAAAAGTTCACGGCGGCATTTTGGCGCGTCGCGGCATCGACGATGCAGTAATGGCGGCAAACGGCATTAATGCCATCGATATGGTGGTAGTCAACCTGTACCCGTTCGAACAAACCGTCGCCAATCCTGACTGCGATTTAGACACGGCCATTGAGAATATCGACATCGGCGGCCCGACTATGATCCGCGCCGCAGCCAAGAATCATGCCGACGTAGCTATCATTGTCGATCCGAGCGATTACGCATCGATAGTTGCCGAACTGAATAGTCATGACAGCGAACTTTCCCACCAAACCCGCTTCAACTTGGCACTGAAAAGCTTTGAACACACGGCGCGTTACGACACCGCGATTGCAACTTACCTTGGCAACATTAGCGGCGTACAGTTTCCCGAGACATTAAATTTGCAGTTTTACCGCAACCAAACCATGCGTTACGGTGAAAATCCGCATCAAAACGCCGCGTTTTATCGTGAAAAAACACCGGCCAGCGGCACGATTGCGGCAGCAAAACAACTGCAAGGCAAAGAGTTGTCCTACAACAATATTGCCGATGCCGATGCCGCGCTGGAATGCGTCAAAACCTTTAACGACCAACCTACCTGCGTAATCGTCAAACATGCCAATCCCTGCGGCGTAGCCCAGGCAGACAGCCTGCTTGCCGCCTACGATAAAGCGTATGCTACCGACCCGACCTCGGCATTCGGCGGCATTATCGCCTTTAACCGGGAACTGGACGAACAAACTGCGGCTGAAATCGCCAAACGCCAATTTGTCGAAGTCATTATCGCGCCGTCTATCAGCGCCGCTGCACAGACCGTTTTGGCTGAAAAACAAAATGTTCGCGTATTGGAATGCGGTACATGGAGTAGTAATAATCAGGCCTCCCTCGATTTCAAACGCGTTGCCGGAGGCTTGCTGGTTCAAGACAAAGACACCGGCGAAATCAGCGCATCCGATCTAAAAATAGTCAGCAAACGCGCCCCGACCGAACAGGAAATAGCCGATTTGTTATTTGCCTGGAAAGTCGCCAAATTCGTTAAATCCAATGCGATTGTTTACTGCAAGAACGGCCAGACTATCGGCGTGGGCGCGGGACAAATGAGCCGGGTTTATTCAGCCAAAATCGCCGGCATCAAAGCCGCCGATGCGGGTTTGGATGTTCCGGGCTCCGCGATGGCTTCGGATGCGTTTTTCCCGTTCCGGGACGGTATCGATTCGGCTGCCGAAGCGGGTATTACCGCAGTCATTCAGCCCGGTGGCTCAATGCGCGACAATGAAGTCATTGCCGCAGCGGATGAACATAATATCGCGATGGTATTTACCGGCATGCGTCATTTCAGGCATTAATATTTTAAAAGGCACTCACCACGAAGACACGAAGACACGAAGACACGAAGACACGAAGAAAAACAATGGTAAAACTTTGTGCTCTTCGTGTCTTCGTGGTGAATTAATCTACTTGCGTTTTATTAATTGAATATGCGTTAAGTTATGGACGACCAGCCGGTCGCCACAAAATACACGAGAATCACTATGAAAATCCTCATCGTCGGCAGCGGCGGCCGTGAACACGCCCTCGCCTGGAAAGCCAAGCAATCAGCCAAAGTCGAAAAAGTGTTTGTCGCGCCCGGCAATGTCGGCACCGCACAGGAACCGTCTATCGAGAACGTAGCCATTGCCGTCACCGATATTTCCGCCCTACTGGCATTTGCCCAACAAGAGGGCATCGGCCTGACCATCATCGGTCCCGAAGTGCCTCTGGTTTTAGGCATCGTTGACTGTTTTCAGGAAGCGGGTTTGAAATGCTTTGGCCCTACGGCAAAAGCTGCGCAACTCGAAGGATCGAAGACTTTCTGTAAAGACTTCATGATCCGCCACAACATTCCGACTGCAAAATACCAATCCTTTACCGACAAGCAGCAAGCCATAGCTTATATAAAGCAACAAGGCGCGCCGATCGTAGTCAAAGCAGACGGATTGGCTGCCGGTAAAGGCGTGATCGTTGCCCAATCCGAACAAGAAGCGATCGCCGCCGTTGAAGACATGTTATCGGGGAATGTTTTCGGCGAGGCAGGCAATCGTGTTGTAGTCGAAGAATTCCTGAGCGGTGAAGAAGCCAGCTTTATTGTGATAGCCGACGGCAAACACGCCTTGCCTATGGCAACTTCCCAGGACCATAAAGCCCGCGATAATGGCGATCAAGGCCCCAATACCGGCGGCATGGGCGCTTACTCCCCGGCCCCTGTCGTCACCGCTGAGATTCATCAACGAGTCATGCGCGATGTGATCGAACCGACCTTAAAAGGTATGGCTGAAGACGGATTGCCGTATACCGGTTTTCTTTACGCCGGATTGATGATTGCCGCCGACGGTTCAATTAAAGTACTCGAATACAACTGCCGCTTTGGCGACCCTGAAACCCAGCCGATCCTGATGCGCTTGAAAAGCGACTTGGTAGAACTTTGCGAGGCGGCACTGGCTGGAAATCTCGACACAACCGTCAGTGACTGGGACGAACGCGCCGCATTAGGCGTAGTGTTGGCGGCTGGCGGTTACCCCGATACCTATCAAAGTGGCGCGGTGATTTCCGGCTTGCCTAACGAGGAGCTTGAAGACCGCAAGGTGTTTCATGCGGCTACTAAACAAATCGGCAACGACATGGTCACAGCCGGCGGACGCGTATTATGCGCTTGCGCGTTAGGACATGATATTAAGGAAGCCCAAAGCAAAGCTTACGCCTTAGCCGACAGCATTCATTGGGATGGTATCTATTACCGTACTGATATCGGTTTTAAGGCTATAAAAGATTAAAACCGCAAGATGTGCTAAACGCAGTATGCTGCCAGCTATCGCTATTGCCGTACAGCACATTAAACAAGGCCATGCTGACCTCTGTCGGGGCTTTCGCCTGCCAAGCCAGAGCGGCCTTTAATAGCAGATTACACTCCTGCAAACGGTAAAAATTGCTGTGCAAATAAGGCTCGCCACCGAAAGGAATAAGATTGGATTTCAGGGGCTTGCCACATCAAAAACTAATTGATGTCTCAAGATAAAAGCTCCTACCCGGCATCGGGAAATTTTGTCCCGTTTTTACTGCCGCAGGCTCCCAATAATTTGTGTCGAGTGCATTGCGTAAAGAAGCCGCGACATTGAAATGTCCATAGAGCTTTTTACCTCTTACCGTGAAATCGACTGTTTGGTAATCGCCCAATTTTCCGTTGTCCGTTATAGGATTTATCCTGCTGCCTATCCAGTTGACTTGAGACTGTAACTGCCATTTCGGTATAAATTGCCAGGCAGCGGCAATATAGACCTGATGTTCGGGCACACCGGCTACCCGCCTTTTGGTTTCGTTGTTTCTGGCATATTGCCAGGCATAGTTGCCCGATAAATTCCATTGCTCCTGTATTTGCCAGTTCCACTCCAGCTCGCTACCGTAACCATCTTGGTTACCGTTATTCTGGAATGTGGAAGAAGGCGTGCCCACATCCTGTACGAGTGTAATCAAATCTTTGATCCGGTAATAATACAGATTGGCGGCGGTTCTAAGCGCAGGAATCGGGCGATAGTCAAACGCCCACTCATAGGTATTGATCGTCTCAGGCTCCAAGGCTTTATTGCCCAATTGTATCGGATTATTCTGGCTTCCCTGCTCTGAAAAATTAGGAGCCCTAAAGGCTTTTCCATATAACAACTTACTGGTCAGCTGCTGATTGATATCCCACACCAGGGCCGCACGCGGATTGATGGTGCTGCCGAAATCGGAATAATGGTCATAGCGCACACCGGCGGTCAGTTGCCAATCATCGGCCAACTGCCATTCGTCCTGCACAACGGAAGACCAAATGGACCGGTGAGTATTCGGTAAAAATATAAAAGGAGTCCCGGTAACGTTTGTTAATGAACCGTCTATGACATTTAAGTTAGGTGGAGGAAGCAGTTTTGTAACATCAACAACACCGGGACCAAAATTAGTCAGCTGTTTTACGCTGAGCTGTTCATAGCGAAAACCTGCGCTCATCAGCAACTGATGATTTCGCAGCCCCCGATAGATCGAACTCAATTCAATTGCGGGAATATCCTCAACTTGCTCTGAATGACTAATAACGCCATTAGGCAATAAGACCAGTGGATTGGGCGTTAAGAAATTAATATTGCCATCTGAACCGACAGGCAGCACAGAATTATCGGGGAACGGCTGGAATTGTGCTCGAAAATCGGAATGCAGGTCACTGGCATGCGCAGCAAACTCCCAGTCTCCAAACCAGTCTTCCGTTGAAAAACGTATATCGCCTACATATTGCTCACCATTGGCGCCCCCTTTCGGGTCCAGGGCGCCGGCAGTACCTGCGCGCGTATTATTCTCTGCATTAAACGCCCAGAAACCGATATCCCAATGTTTCCGTTGCAGATTGAGATGACCGTTAAAGTTTTCAAACTGGGTATTCAATGCACCCGGCGCATGAGACGCATGAGTCCCAAATGTATTATCCAAAGCGGTTTGACTATCGGTTTTAACCACACGCCCGTCATCGCCACCGTTATGCTGGTATTGCAAACTGGTTGCAACATCCCAGCCCGCCCAGTGCGCGCCATGCTGCCCCCATCCGCTTTGGGCGTCATGGTCACCCGCCCGGCCGCCGACGGTAGTGCCGTTTATGTCTTTGGCTTTTTTGGTGATGATATTGATAACACCGGCGAAAGCATCGGCGCCATACAATGCCGAGCCCGGCCCGCGTATCACTTCTACTTGTTGAATCGCCTCAATAGGCAACTCCAGACCTATCATTAACGTGCCGCCAAAAGCCGAAGTAACACGGGTACCGTTTAACAATATCAGTACTTCTGAGTTCCTCTCATTTTGGATGCCGCGTACGGTGTAATGATAATCGCCGGTCAGTCCTTGTATACTGGCATGAACGCCCGGTACCGTTTCCAGCACTTCATGCAGTTCGGTCACTCCCATGGATTTAATTTGCTCAGCGGTAATGACGCTGGTCACGGCCGCCGATTGAGAGACCAGAGTTAACGTGCCGCTCGCAATAGTAACCGGTGTGGCAGCTAATTCAGCCGGCGACATAGCAAAGAAGTCATCCACTTTTTCTGCCGCCGCCCTGGCAACATCAGTGCAAGAAACCATCAGCGCCAAACAGTTAACAGCGAATGTAGTCTTGACTCTCATTTCAACGTCCCGAACAGGGTTTTATAATTTTAAGTTTATTCAGCAGCACGGGTTTGCTGATACGGTAATCTCCGCCCGAAACCATCGCGCCCCTCATCGTTGCCGTCATTTTTATTGTCTTTAAAGCAGGGTTTGATGAACTGCGGACTGATTAACCGGACGGCAGGCTGGCAAAAAAGGCCAGTACCTGGGCCTGTTTGAGCTGTCCGCGCAATACGATTTTTCCGTTCGCATCTTATACCGTAATGAAAACATTCTTTGCAGGTCTAAGCCGATGGCGCGGTATTCATGGTGGATTTCCCTTCTTCGTTTGAGTAATTGTCACATACTTCCACTTTGGCACACTAGCGGAAATATATCTGCACAAATGCCGACAAGGTGCATTACTCAACCCGCTTTAATCTCTCGGAACGTCAAATTGATCCGTGACGTTTTCAATTTTTTCGTTTTTGGCACGGAATGCATCCAGTGGTGTTGCAAGGTTCCCGCCATCACTAACAAATCGCCGTGTCCTAAAACAATATCCAGTTTTTCTTTGCTTCTTTTATGATGCAATTTAAATAACCGCTGGTCACCCAGACTCAATGATGCAATCACCGGATTCAGGCCCAGCTCTTTTTCATCATCGGCATGGCATCCCATAGAGTCGTTACCATCACGGTACAAATTGGCTAATACGCTATTAAAGGTGCATCGGCATTGCCGTTCCACCTTCTCCCTGATTACCTGTAATACCGGAGTCCACGGCATCGGCTGATGATTAACGCCTGAATAACGGTAGCAGGCATCGCCATCACCGTACCAGCACATTAAACGGGGCACTTTAACCCACCTGCCATAGATAAAAATGGCTTCTTCCTGCCAGTCCAACTCGGTTTGCAGCTGTGCAAACAGTAGATCAGACTCCGTTAAATTGTAAAAATGATTGTATAAATACAGCTCCCCCTCAAAGGGGACAATATTTATTTCATCGTTACCAAGTGCGCTATGCACGCGTTGAATGACGCCGAGATCCACCATATTATTTTTGCTGAATAAAAAATTGTCCTGATTTCCAAGCCCTTTTACCTGAAGGAGAAAGAATATAGAAACAGACAACGATATACAACCGCCTCTAAGCACTAGAGTATCGAGGTGTCTAAAGCCCTTATATGTAAGCAATGCACGGATAATACAACGTCAAGTAATTTAATGCGGCGTGTCTTATTCTCCCCAAATAAAACGGGTGCAGGGAGAATTCATAGCCTGCTCCCATCGCTTTTTTTAACGTTAAAAACTATACTGTTTGCAAATATTCATGGGACAAAACAAACAGTCGTTTTCGAATGGTCTTTTTTCGCATTAAGAGCGGCTTACTCTGATTGCTAATGAACTTCAGCGTTCATGGAGTACAAAACACTCGCATACATTCCGGCTCCATTCGGGAAAAACTTTAAATAAAACAGTTATATTACCTAAACCTCGGATTAAATTAAGAGACGACACTTGGCCAATATTATTGATATTTTTAATAAGTACTTTGAGATGATACCCGCGATTTCTGAAGAACTTAAACATGAGGTATATAAGTTACGCTATCAGGTTTATTGTCTTGAAAACGGAAGTAAAACCGGATTCAAAAGTCCTGTAGTTCATCCTGAAGGACTCGAATTTGATGAAGATGACCGGCATTCATGCCATTATCTTATTCGCCATCGTGAGCAGGGGAATTATATTGCAACTACCCGGCTTATTCTGCCGGATGCCGGTAATCGAGACTATTTATTTCCAATCGAACGCTACAGCCAAATTGCTGATTCCGAGCTGTTACAATCTATTTCCCGACACCATCTGGCCGAGTTGTCGAGATTTTGTGTATCGAAAGAGTTTAGGCGAAGAAAAAACGAACCGCATTTATTAACGACTATTGATACCGATTCAGGTCTGCGCATCGCACAAGAAGACAAACGAAGCTCTTCCCACCTGACACTCGCTTTGTTTGCATGTGCCGTTAAAATGAGCGCCGAAAATAACATTCACTACTGGTATGCAATTATGGAACCTGCGTTGATGCGGGTCTTTTCAACATTGGGCATACATTTTGTCGAGATCGGTCCGCTACTGAACCTTTACGGAATGCGCCAGCCCTGTGTGATTAAAGTAGATGATCTGCTGGATAGCGTCGCCAAAAAAGATTTAGCTTATTGGAACATGTTAACTAATAATGGACAATTTCCAGGCACAGCAAGCAATCTACATAGGGTGAAAAACCTTGTAAATCATCTTTAAGTTGCTCAAGTTTGCCGATTTCATCAAAAATCAGTCGATGCTTCAAAATAAAAACTTCTTCCCGGCAGCGGGATATTCTGCGGCAATGCCGGACTGGCGGGTTCAAAATTATTAGTATCAAGCATATTACGCATTGATGCAGCCAAATTAAGATGTCCAAATAATCTTTTACCTCTTAGCGTTGCGTCAATAGTTTCATAGTCTTTCAATGGCCGGGTATCGCCTGGTGCCGTTGTTCTGCCACCGACCCAGTTAATCTGGGGCTGTAATTGCCATTGCGGTAAAAACTGCCAGCCGACCGCCATATAAACATGATGCTCGGGTACGCCCGTTATCCGGCTATTTCCGGTGCTGTTACGGGCATTTTGCCAGGCGTAATTACCGATTACATTCCATTGTTCAGTAGCCTGCCAATTCCATTCCAGCTCAGTGCCGTAGCCGTTCTGGTTGCCGCTATTCTGGAAGGTAACCGTTCCTTGAGGTATAGCGATAAGGTTTTCGATTTCATAATAATACAGATTGGCGGCGGTTCTCAGTGTAGAAAAAGGACGATAATCAAAAGCCCATTCGACGGTGTTAATCGTTTCCGGCTTTAACTCCTTATTGCCTACGATGACCGGATTATTCTGGTTGCCTTGCTCTGAAAAATTGGGCGCCCTGAAGGCTTTTCCATAAAGCACCTTACTGGTTAGTTGCTGATTAATATCCCAAACCAGCGCAGCCCGTGGATTGATAGTACCGCCAAAATCGGAATAATGATCGTAACGGACGCCGGCGGTCAGTTGCCAATTATCAGCGAATTGCCATTCATCCTGTACCACAGCAGATCCGATGGATCGGTGGGTGTCAGGTAAATAAACATACTGAGTACCCGTCAGATCAATTAATGCGCCATTAACTACAGGCGCTAGCGGCATACCGTAACCGAAATTCCGACTCTCACTGGTCGTAATTTCTTCATAGCGGAAACCCGAGCTCAAGAGCAAGCGGTGATTATTCCAACCTTGGTAGAGCGAACTTAATTCTATTGACGGAATTTTTTCCACTCGCCCTAAACTATTATTAACACCATTAGGAAACAACACTCTCGGGACTAAAGGGTCAAGCGTATTATCAATATTTCCAATTACAGTGACAGGCAAGCTGGCGTTATCGGGGAAAACCTGGAATTTCGCATTAAAATCGGCCTGCAGGTAGCTAAGATGAGCCATCAATTCCCAATCTTTAAACCAGTCTTCCGTTGAAAAACGCACATCCCCCAGATATTGTTCACCATTAGTCGTACCGTTTGGATCCAATGTCGTGTTGACCCCGGCGCGAGTGCCGCCATTAATTTCATTAAAACCCCAGAAACCGATATCCCAATGTTTACGTTGTAGCGCGAGATGCCCATTGAGCGTTTCATAACCCGTCGGCATTGCTCCCGGAGCGTGCGAGGCATGAGTCCCGAAAGCGTTATCTTTTATAGTTTGGGCGTCGGCATTCAGCACCCGTCCGTCATCGCCGCCGGTATGCTGATACTGCAGACTCGTGCCCACATCCCAGCCTGCCCATTTGGCGCCGTGTTGCCCCCAAGCACTTTGTGTGTCCCATTCACCCGCACGAACGCCGACTTTCGAGCCGTTTATATCGGCCGCTTTTTTGGTGATGATATTGATAACGCCGGCAAATGCATCGGCCCCATAAAGTGCCGAACCAGGGCCCCTGATAACTTCCACGCGTTGGATAGCCTCAACAGGTAATTCCATGCCGGACATCAGCGTACCGCGGAATGGCGTAGTAATGCGCGTACCGTTAAGCAATATCAGAAGTTGTGAGTTGGTGGCATTCTGTATACCGCGCACGCTGTAATTATAATCATAGGTACTTCTTTGCAGACTGCCGTGCATACCCGGCACTGTTTCCAGCACCTCGTGCAGTTCCGTCGCCCCCATGGATTTAATTTGTTCAGCGGTAATCACACTGGTCACCGCCGCAGACTGAGAAACAGTCTTGGGCGTACCGGTAGCAATAGTGACCGAGGTCGCTGCCAATTGAGCCGGTGACATTGCAAAAAAATCATCCATTTCATTTTCAACAGCAGCCACACTTAAACTGGGGTAGCACATAATCGCTAAACAATTAGCCGCTATCGCAAATTTAATTCTCATTTCCAGACTCCGGAAAAGGTTTTATTAGCTTAAGTTCATCCAGGGGCACAGGTTTGCCAATTCCGTAACCTTGTGCGTAATCTACGCCCAAAGTACTTAGCAACTTAAAGATTTGTTCGTTTTCGACAAATTCGGCAATGGTTTTCTTGTCCATAACATGGCCGACTTCATTAATTGATTTCACCATTGCTAGATCAACTTTATCGTCAAGTATATCCTTAACAAACAAACCGTCGATTTTAAGATAATCAACCGGCAGGTTTTTTAAATAGGCAAATGAAGACAATCCGCTGCCAAAATCATCCAGTGAAAACGAACAGCCCCGTTCCTTTAATCGATTAATAAATTTGGTTGCGTTGGATAAATTGGCGATAGCGGCTGTTTCGGTGACCTCAAAACATATTTTATGCACCGGAATCGCCCATTTTGAAAATTGTTCGGAAATAAACGTCAGCATGGTTTCATCGGACAGCGACAGGCCGGATAAATTAACGGAACACAACGTTAGCTGATCGACAAAGCCCGGCTTGGTCGCTATCCATTCAAATAAATGACTGATCACCCAGCGGTCCAGCGCGGAGGCCAGGTTATAGCGCTCCGCCGCCGGTAAAAAAGCACCGGGAGGAATAATCTGCCCATTCTCTTCCCGATAACGAACCAACGTTTCAAAATGCATGCCCTCGTCAAGATCAGCAATTGATACTATCGGCTGCCCATACAGGCAAAACCGATTTTGTTCCAGCCCCTGCTGAATTTTCTCCACCCATTGCATTTCTCCATGCCGCATTGCCAATTCTTCATCATCCGGACGAAAGACATGCACACGGTTCCGGCCATTATCTTTTGCCGCATAACAGGCCGCGTCTGCCTCTTTAAGCAGGTCAACGGTGCTGCCGCTGGAACCGTTGATCGCTGAAATACCGATACTCACACCGATGGAAAAACTCCTGTTTTCCCAGGCAAAACGAAAATCCCTGATCAAATCGCGTAAATTTTCACAAGCCCGGAATGCCTCATTCAATGAGCAATTGCTCATCAACACACCAAACTCATCGCCGCCGAGACGCGCCACAAAATCATGCCGCCGTGTATGTTTTCTTAATAATTCTCCCAATTGCCTGAGCAGTTCATCGCCGGCAAGATGCCCGCAGGTATCATTGACGACTTTAAACTGATCCAGGTCCAGATAGCACAGCGCATGCTCAGAACCATCTTCGCAAACCAGGGCGACAGCTTGCTTAATATGCCTGTCGAGTTCGCTACGGTTCGCCAAACCAGTCAATGCATCATGACTGGCCTGATAAGCAATTTTCTCATTCAGCAAACGGGCTTCGGTGATGTCTTCACCGACAAGCAATAAACTATTTTGCTGACTTTCATTTTCGACCAGTCTTGCTGTCGCTCTAACCCAAATAATCTTTCCATTAGTGCAAACCTGCCTGATTTCCTGCTTGTACACCTGCAAAGGGTGGCTCAGACAACGCTCAAATAAACCCCGTATGTAGGGCAAATCATCGATATGGACAAAATCAACAATCGAACAACCTTGCAACTCCTCAACCGACAAATTCAGTTGTTTGGCTCCGGTATGGTTAACCGACAAAATACGGCCTTCTATATCCAGGTTAAACACCATCGTCGGATTAGCATCATAAAGCGCCAAATAACGATCTTTTGCCTGAGTCAAAGCCTGGTTTTGAACTTCAACAGTGCCAATCAAAGCATTGAATGCATCAACCAGAACGCCCAGCTCATCGTCATTCACTTTAACCGCTCTTAACGAATAATCTTTTGTTTCGCTAATATTTTTAACCTTGTCGACAAGCTTTCTTATCGGCGAGGAAATAAGCGTCAACAACGGTGTCGATAGAAAGAAACTCAGTATTGAAACGCCGGCCAACATTAGGAGTATAAGCCCGGAAAATTGTATTCTGCGCCAATAGGCCATCGTCAAATCGGCATAAATATAGACTGTGCCCAGTTCTGCGCCGTCCACAACAATCGGTTGGATGATATGTAAATGATCTTGTTCGAATCGGTTCAGTTCAGACTTAATCGATAAAGGACAAACCCGTGTTTTATGATTTTGTTTTAGCAACTGGGCAAAAACAGCGCCTTTCGCATCATAAAGGCATGCTAAGCGGACGTCAGGCAAATTATCGAATACGGACAAATTTTCATGGGCTAAATCCCTGTCCTCAAACATTAAGGCGGCAGTACTGCGATTACCTACAATTTGGGCCAAGGTTGATAAATCGTCTTTGGTGTTTTTCTGAAACTCCGAAATTTCAAGCACTATCAACAGCACTCCGGCAAATAATAACGATGAAACACAGGAAAATAATAAGATAAGCAGCAATTTGCGGTTTATTGACAGGTTGCGTATGAACTTAATCATTGCTTTCTCCCTCAACAAGTTCAGCGACTTCCAATAATTTTGCGCTGATTTTTAAATCGCTCTGTTGCAATATTCTCAGATTAATTTGCAGCTTGATTTTGCCTTCCCGGTTAATAAAGCCAATCATTCCACCCTGGGTTGTAAACTCTGCACTTTCACCGACGGTTAAGGTGTTATCAACACCGTAATTAGCCAGCAGACCTTTGATCAAAAGGTTATCCTTGATAGAGGCGCTGATAAAAAGAATATGGCAGTACTGACCTTTATCGAGGCTATTAAATCTGAATAATTTAATAGGCCGTCCAAATGCTGACCGTTGTTCGATGGAATCGATTAAATCGCCAAAAGGATCTTCACCCATAATACAGAGATTAAAGGTTTCGTTCTTATCCTCCGGCCAGGTAATAAATTTGGTGAAGTTGTACAGGTAACCGGCTTTGACTTTATATTCGACATCGGTAGCGATGGCATGATGTGAAAACAGTAAGGCAACGCCAAAAAAAATGCCTGGTAAGTTGATATGCTTCATTTATTGGCGTGCAGAGTGATTATTGAATAGGTAGAAGCAGCATTTTTCCACGGATTTATGTCATTTTACCCATTCAATTTATTTAAGCCTAGTAAATTAACGTACAGCAAAAAACCGTTTCATCACGCTTATCATGTAACCATGATCTAACACCCCGGCACTTTCCCTGATGCTGTGCATCGCCCACATCGGGTTGCCGACATCAATTGAGCGTATGCCCAGTTTGGCGGACGTAATCGGCCCGATCGTGCTGCCGCAGGGCAAATCGCAGCGATGCGAATATTTTTGGTACGGCACTCCGGCTTGTTCGCACCAATCGGCAAACATCGCGGCTGAGACGCTTTCCGAGCTGTATCGATGATTGGCGTTGGATTTAATCACCGGGCCTTTATTGACGGTCACTTTATGGTCGGGATCGTAGGCATTGGGAAAGTTAGGCTGATAAGCATGCGCCATATCCGCGCTGATCATGAAACTTTTCGCCAGTGCTCTGGCATAATCTTCGCTGTCGGTTGCTGTGGCCAAAGCGATGCGTTGCAGCACATCGGGCAAAAAGCTGCCGTCCGCACCTTTATTGCTCTCACTGCCGATTTCTTCATGATCGAAAAACGCACATACCCTGGTACTGTCCAGCTGTAAACCGCCCCCGGCAATGGCTCCATGCGTTGCGCCACCCTCTGCATCCATGCAGTCGTTATCAAGCAGAGCCTGTAATGCGGCATGACATGAGGCCAAATTATCCAGCTGGCTGTCTGCATAAAACTCGTTTTCCGCCCCCCAGAATACGCCTTTCTGGGTATCATACACGGCCAAATCCCAGGATAAAATGCGCGAAGAAGCGATGCCGGTCTGCTGTTGCAACAACTCTGAAAAAAAGACAAGCGGCAGCTGTTCTTCGGTCAATGTCGATAAAATCAACGGCAATTCAACCTGCTTTTGCAGCTTTAAGCCGTCTTCGTTAACCGCCCGGTTCATATGTATTGCCAGATTGGGCAAGCGCAGCAGCGGCTGATCAAATTTGACCAGCATGCGGGCTATTTGATCCTGATCGTTTTTATAAGCGATTCTTCCTGCAAGGCTTAGATCCCTGTCGGTAAAGGTTGCCAGTATCGGTCCTCCGTATATTTCGACGCCCAATCTCAACAAGCCGTCCGTACTGCTGGCGGCATTCGGTTTTATTCTTAGGCCGGGGGAATCGGTATGCGCACCGATAATTTTAAACCCGGTTTCGGCCAGCGGTTTTTGCCCTTGTATAAATAAAACAATAGACGAATCATCGCGCACCACGTAATAACGACCGCCCGGCTGCAATGTCCATTTAGCCGTTTCGTCAAGCCGTTGCCAAGCCGAAGTTTGCGTCGCAAGCTGAGCCTCAATGGTTTGTACGACATGCCAGGGGCTGGGACTGGCATCGATAAAATCCAGTAAGTCTTGAACCTGCTCTTTACTCATAGTCTTTCTTTCAAGTCTAGTGCTGCGGAATTAATGCAGTAACGCAGTCCTGTCGGTTGCGGGCCGTCCTCAAATACATGGCCTAAATGCGCGTCGCAGGACTTACAAGTCACTTCAACCCTGCGCATGCCGTGACTGACGTCAACATGTTCAGCAACACTGTTCTCTGACAGCACATCCCAAAAACTCGGCCAGCCGGAGCCAGAATCATATTTGGTCGAAGAATCGAACAACGGATTGCCGCAGCAAATGCAATGGTAAATACCGTCTTTTTTGCAATCGGCATATTTGCCGGTAAAAGGTGGCTCGGTAGCTTTCAGGCGGCAAATGCTAAATTGCTCCGGCGTCAATTTGTCTTGCCACTGCATATTTTCGTCGTGTTCTTTATTTGTCATGTTTTTACCCCTATAACAACCATTTATAATGACTCGTATTGTACGCGTTCAAGACCGCATAGCCAAAAGACTGCCGATCATAATCGATATGGAAAAAACAACGATTAGTTATGAATTTTGCCTATGCTACAATGCAATCGTTAAGAAATTTAATAAGTGATCAACCATGACAGAACAAATGACTAGCGGGATCGAATTAATGTTTACCGGGATGGGCATAGTATTCCTGTTTTTGACCATGTTGGTAGTCGCTATCAACCTCATGTCGGCACTGGTGCAGCGCTATTTCCCGGAAATACCGGTGTCAAGGACAGTCCCCGGCATTACCAATGATATCGACAAAAACGTTGTTGCGGCGATAACTGCGGCGATACACCAATATCGTAAAAAGCATAACTAACGGCCCTTAGGTCAATGATTAAAAACTTACAAAGGTTTCAGGAGAATCAACAAGCATGTCCACCGATATAAAGCAGCCCTTAGGTATCACCGAAGTCGTTCTGCGTGATGCTCATCAATCCATTTTGGCAACCCGGTTGCGCATTGAAGACATGCTGCCGATTTGCGAGAAACTCGACCAAATCGGTTATTGGTCGATTGAGTCCTGGGGCGGCGCGACTTTTGATGCCTGTATCCGTTACTTGGGCGAAGATCCGTGGGAAAGACTACGCCAGCTGAAAGCGGCTATGCCCAATACGCCTCAGCAAATGCTGTTTCGCGGGCAAAACATCCTCGGCTACCGGCATTATGCCGATGATGTGGTGGATAAATTCGTCGAGCGCTGCGTCGTCAACGGTATCGACGTATTCCGTATTTTCGATGCGATGAACGACATGCGCAACATTGACCATGCCGTCAAGGCCGTGCTCCGCACCGACGCTCATGCGCAAGGCACCATCTCCTACACCACTAGCCCTGTACATACCATGGATTTATGGGTGGATCTGGGCAAGCAGATTGAAGACATGGGCGCGCATTCCATCTGTATCAAGGACATGGCAGGCTTGCTCAAGCCCTACGATGCGTTCGAACTGGTTAGTCGCCTGAAAAAAAGCACCCAAATTCCGATCCACCTGCATTGCCATGCAACCACCGGTTTGAGTGTCGGCACGCTGATCAAGGCCGCCGAAGCGGGCGTGGATAATGTCGATACCGCCATTTCTTCAATGAGCATGACTTACGGCCACAGCCCCACCGAAACCATCGTCTCCAGCCTGGAAGGCACCGGCCGCGATACCGGCCTGGATTTGCTCGAACTGGAACACGTCGCCACCTATTTCCGGGATATACGCAAAAAATATGCGCAATACGAAGGCAGTCTGAAAGGCGTCGATAGTCGCATCCTGATTTCCCAAGTACCTGGCGGTATGCTAACCAATATGGAAAGCCAACTCAAAGAGCAAGGCGCCGCCGACAAATTCGACGAAGTCATGCTGGAAATCCCCCGTGTTCGCGAAGACTTGGGTTTTATTCCGCTGGTCACACCGACTTCGCAAATCGTCGGCACCCAAGCCGTGATTAACGTGATGAATGGCGAACGCTACAAAAACATCACCAAGGAAACCGCCGGTGTGTTAAAAGGCGACTACGGCGCAACGCCTGCACCGGTCAACAAAGCTCTGCAAGACAAAGTACTGAACGGCGCACAAGCGATTACCTGTCGTCCGGCTGATCTGATTGCACCGGAAATGGACAAGCTGATTGCGGAAGTACGCGAAAAAGCGCAAGCCGAAGGCGTAACCCTCGCAGCCAACATTGAAGAAGACGCTTTGATCAACGGCTTATTTGCGCAAGTCGGCTGGAAGTTTTTGGCTAACCGCGGTAATCCTGCGGCCTTTGAAGCAGCTCCGAATGCAGAAGCTTTTGCTGCCAACAACGCACCCCAGGCAAAATCAGCCGCTGCCGACAACGCAACGACCCAACCACAGACGGAAACCTATACCGTCAACGTTGACGGCAGAAATTTCAGTGTTATCGTCGGAGCTAACAACGCAGCCCTGACCATTCAGCCGGCGGCCAGCGCAACCCATGCCGCACTGATAGCCAGCAGCGGCGCAGTGGTTGAATCTCCAATGGCCGGCAATATTTTGAAAGTTCTGGTCGATGTAGGCAGCATTGTGGCCGAAGGTGATGTTGTCGTCATCATGGAAGCGATGAAAATGGAAACTGAAGTACGTTCCAAAACGGCCGGAATCGTCAGCACTGTTAACATAAAAGAAGGCAGTGCGGTTGCCGGGGGCGATGTACTTGTTTCTTTATAACAGATAACCACAGACAATACGAAGAACCGTCGTAGTATCCACGGGCATAAAGGGCGGCCATCCGGTCGCTCTACATGATTAATTAAAGAGACATCTCATGGAAAATCTTACTTCACTCTGGCATAGCACCGGCATATACAACTTTACCGGCGGACAAGCCTTTATGATGCTGGTCGGCTTTTTGCTGCTGTTCCTGGCCATTAAAAAAGGCTTTGAACCCTTGCTGTTATTGCCGATAGGCTTTGGCGCGATACTCAGCAATATTCCGGTTGCCGGTATTGCCGAAGAAGGCGGTATTTTATACTACCTGTATTTCGGCATTAAAACCGGCCTGTTTCCATTGCTGATATTTATGGGCGTGGGCGCGATGACCGATTTCGGCCCGATGTTGGCTAACCCCAAAACCTTATTGCTTGGCGCTGCGGCACAGTTCGGCATCTTTGCCTCGCTGCTGGGCGCACTGGCGCTCAATGTCATACCGGGTCTGGAGTTTACTTTAAAAGATGCCGCCGCGATTGGCATTATCGGCGGAGCCGACGGCCCAACCGCGATTTATGTCGCGTCAAAACTGTCGCCCGACTTATTGGGGGCCATTGCTGTCGCGGCTTACTCCTATATGGCCCTGGTACCGCTAATACAGCCGCCGATCATGCGCGCGTTAACCACCGAAGATGAGCGCAAAATCGAAATGCAACAACTACGTGTAGTGGGCAAGACCGAAAAAATAGTCTTCCCGTTAATGCTGCTGCTTATTTGCACCTTATTGTTACCGTCCGCCGCGCCTTTAATCGGCATGTTTGCACTGGGCAACCTGATGAACGCTTGCGGTGTGGTTGAGCGTTTGAGTCAAACCGCGCAAAACGAACTGATCAACATCGTCACTATTTTCCTGGGTTTGGCGGTAGGTTCAAAGCTCAGCGCCGAAGCTTTTTTGCAAATCAAGACACTGGGCATCCTGGCCTTGGGAGCGATTGCGTTCAGCATCGGCACCGCGGCCGGTGTGATCATGGCGAAAATCATGAATAAATTCAGCAGCACACCGATTAATCCTTTAATTGGCGCAGCCGGTGTTTCCGCGGTACCTATGGCCGCACGGGTAGCCAACAAATTGGGACTGGAGAGCAACCCGCATAACTTCCTGCTGATGCATGCCATGGGACCTAATGTTGCAGGTGTGATTGGTTCTGCGGTGGCGGCTGGCGTGTTATTGAGCTTGGTTAAATAACCATGATAAGGTCCAAAAGCAGTACCGTTGCCTTTTAAACCGTTGTTGATGAAGACTGGCGACCGGTTCCGGTCGCCTCGTCGTTTTTAGATACCTGATCCTGATTTAAGCGGCTTCCATCTTGCGCTTTCCATCCCAAAAGGATGATTTTTTTATTACATTAATTGCTTTCCCAACGCCCTGTTCCGCTTCGGATTTCAACCGGTCAATCAAACACTTCAGTAATGCCTCTGCATGGGCACCAAGCTCCTTTCTAATAACAGGTAAAGCATCTATTTTCCGCATAGCGGGTTCCGCCAAATACACTTGAAAAATAACCTGACTCTGCGTCGGTAGCGCCCCAATTTTTTCATACCAAACTTTGCATGGGTATATGATTTTTTGCTCGACCAGATACTGACCGTTTCTGACATTGCTATCGACCAATTCAACACCTTCATTGACCGCTAACCTGGCCGGCTCAACAACCCATTTTTCAAAATATCTTATTGCTTGATCAGGGCATTGATGGACCATATTTGAAGTCGTATGAATATTTTCGTGAATCAGCATTTTTTTCTTACTGATGAGATCCTTGGCTTCATGAACAATGCCTTGAATGACCTCAATCTGCTGCTGAATTTGTGCTAAAGCAGGGGTAATTATCTTTTCGTCAATTCCGTTTTTGATTTGATCCCTGCATTGGTGAATCGTAAATACCGTTTTTTTCAGTAACGATTGTTGAGCATATGCCAATTTTGATTCTAATTCGTGAATCTTTAAATCGCGTTCGGTTAAAGACTTTTTCAGCAAAGCAATCGTTTTCTTGTTTGTTTTTAGCTGCTCTGAAAGGTTAATCACCTCCGCTTCCAGCTGAGTTAATTTTGCCAATTTGCCTGTTTTGGTACCGTTATCAGATCTCATACCTATCCTCCTATTGCGTAATTGTTTATATTTATTATTATTTTTTTGCCGCTAAAGGCAGGCTCATTCATAACAAACAAGCAACTTAAAGTCAATAAATCAAATAAACGGCTTTCAGCAACTTTCTATATAGGCTTTTATTTCCGCCGACATCACACTAATAGCGTCTATCGGCGGCTGTATGTTGTTATCGTAGCCGTTGCAATTACTAATATTAGAATTTAGGGTAATTTGCTCACTTCTGAAACCTTGCCGTAATCAACACCGACACTGATGATAAAACTGCTGGCCTCTTCGATATTCATAGCTGATTTAATGACCTTCGACTTATCCACAATCACTGTAAAACCGGATGTCGGATTAGGCGATGTAGGAACAAACAGCACATATTTATCTTCGTGCCGGTTCGTAACATAAGCAGTCATCCACATGTCATCTTTGGGGTATTCGACATAAACCACTTCCTTGGCGATGGTCCTGTCATGGGATGAGAACATATTGATGACTTTTTTAAGTACCCGGTAAAGCGTATTGATTAATGGAATCCGTTCAATAACATGATCAAACATGCCAATAACCCAGGACCGGCCTTCCTGGACTAATTTTCGACCAATGTATACCAGAATAAAAAAGCTGATCGCAAAAACCAGAATCGTATAAAGATAATTATCTGCATAGCCGTAAACCATTTGGAACAAATCGGAAACCCGGTCTTTTACAAAAATCATAATTTGCAAAATGATGACGATAGGAATAACCGCAAGAACTCCAATCAAGAAATAATTCAACAGCTTTTTAACCAACTCTTTCATTTTTATCTCCAAATTTTATAAGGACTTCATTATTAACAAGATACCTGATGCAAACAAAAATGCCGCAAATATCTTGCTGTATTTTTCATTATCGATGCCGTTATAAAGCATTTCTTCAGTCAATAAAAACATCACCACAGCAATCTGAATAAAGCTTATTTTGTCTGCGAACGATACCGTAAAATCGCTGCCGATAAACAATAACGTTGCCAATTGACACACCGCGACTGTCGCATAGCTCGCAGCCGCTGTCACACGGGTTTTGTTTTTGGGATAGTGCTTGCTGTAAATTATCACGGTCAACATCGAACCGCCCAAATTGCTGACACCATGAACCAACCCCATCGCCATCAGATAAATTCGTTCATACTTGACGACGGACTGTAACGTTCTATCGATAACCGTTGAAAAATTTTTTAACGCGACAAAAATCAGCAACGGGCCGATCACCAGGCTGATATTGATTTTGACCGTGGTAACAACCAGTAAAAACAACACCACCAAAGGAATACTGTAAATTAATACATTTTTATAGAATTTGGTGTCCACATCCTCATAATGCCTTAGAAATTGTAAAGTGCTTATAGCAATAGAAACCGGCAGCAACACACCCAGCGCATCGACAAAATCATAACCGAGTAAAAGCAACAGGGGGGTGCCAAATAATAATACCCCTACCCCAAAAATAGACTGGATGACAGATGTTGCAATTACTGTAAGTAAAATATCGACCGGCATTATGTTCTCTTAGTTAGTGTTATTTGGGTGCCTCATTATACCCGAGGGCGGATGTAAGCGAATTTATGATTACATCTTCCGTTAGAGTAAAACTCACATAAGAAACCGGTAAAGAATGACGGCCTGTTATCCGCACGAAAGGCATGCAAGCTGTGCCTTGGCGCGTTAGCGTTTGCCGGATTTACTATGCTCGCGATTTTCAAGAAACCGCAACATTGCAAAAGTAAGCCAACCGACAATAACCAAGCCAACAGTAAAAATACTATAAGAAATAGGCCAGGCTATGCCCTGCGTCATCATTGAGAATTCGGACATGCCGCCAATGCCGGCCAATACGTTCAGCGGCATAAATACAACGCTGACGACCGTTAATCGCTTGACGACCTTATTCTGGTTGATATTGATGAAGCCCACGGAAGCATCCATCAAGAAATTGATTTTATCGAAAAGAAAGGCAGTGTGACCGTCCAGTGATTCGATATCACGCAAAATCTGTTGGGAATATTCCAGTTGGTCTTTTGCCAAAAACTTGCTGCGCATCAGAAACGAAACCGCGCGCCGCGTATCCATCACATTCCGGCGAATCCGCCCGTTCAGATCCTCTTCATTGGCGATATCGATCAATATCTTGGCCGCATCTTCATCGCTAATTTGCTTACTCAGCACCTGATTTCCGACACTCTCCAAAGCAAGATAAATATCCTCCAATGCGTCAGCCGAATACTCGGCATTGGCAGCGTAAAGATCAAGCAACATATCCCTTGAGTCGGAGACATAATTGGGCTGGCTAAGCGCACGCAAGCGCTGAAGCCGGAAGATCGGCAACTCTTCTTTACGAATCGAGAACAAAATATCCCGGTACAGGATAAAAGCAACGGCGACGTTACGCGACACGTCATCCTTATCAAGCAGGAAATCCGAATGCAGATGAATTTCGCCGTTTTCTTCGACATAGAACCGGGCGCTCGACTCCAGATCATTCAATTTATCCGGATCGGGAATCTCTATGCCGAAAATATCGCCGACCCATATTCTATCCTCAAACGTCGGCGCAACCAGGTCTATCCAGATCGGTTTAGCCTCAAGCAAATCGTGGGGAGTATTAATCGAAATCTCGTGCAAGCGGCCTTCGTGTAAATTAAACGCTTTGACTCTGGATTTTTCAGTCTTGTAATCTTGTTTTCCCAGTATTTGCAGGACAGAAATCGGGGCTTCCAACAAAATAGGTTGCTTATGATCATCATCCAGATGATCCCAGATCAGCAATTGATCTTCAGGCGGCAATTCTTCCAGAATATGAGCGATTTCAGAAGGGGGTAAATGGTTAAGTATCTGCTGCAATTGCGCCGTGTTCTCTTTACGAACCAGCGTTTCCACCAAACCATGATGAGGCATGTCCTGCTTATGCACCAAGTCTGCAATCAGCTTATGCTTTTGCAAAAGATCAAGTACGGCTTGATGGCTATTGTAGTACTTGGCGGCTGGTTCTTTTTTCATGTCAGGTAATGGCTTAGCGCAGTAGTTGGGCTGACGATAAGAATCAGGGCAATTGAAATTAATATAATTCTATCAAAGCACTGCGATTTGTCGCGATTTTTATGCCGCCCGGTTTAAGTCCAGTCCAATCGAAGCCAATGGGTTTTACAGTAATTCCGCAAGCCGGATAAGTTCAGCCGTTTGTCGGCGTATTTGACCGACAACCTGCTGATCCAACTGCTTTAACCAACGCTCAGGAATCTGCTCAACGCCATATCTAGCCCCTGCCAGCATACCGGCCAGCGCGCCGGTAGTGTCGGCATCGGCACCCTGATTAACCGTTGCAACCAGACAGGATTCAAAATTGTCCGTGCTGAAAAAATAATGCAAAATCGTCTGCACAGTGTCGACAATATAGCCCGAGGCTTTGCCCGGATAAGGGCTATAGGCGAATTCGCCGTATTGATCGATCAACTGCCCGGCTTCCTGTTTCCAGGCGTCCATGTCTAAGCCGTTAATCAGCTGATTGGCGATCCGCCCCAGCGTTAAGGTCGCGGCATCGGACAACGGGTGATTATGGGTAATATGGCTTTGTTGCAAACTCCAATCGCTAAAATAGTCCGGCCGGTTTAAGGTCGCCAGCACCACCGGCAGGTTACGCATACACGCGCCGTTGCCGGCATCGTCATCGCGAGGCAAGCCGAACAGTTCGCCGTTATCCCGGTAACGCATGATGCCGCGTCGGCAGGTATTGCCTATATCCGGCGGATTGCTTTCCAGCCATGCGACAAAATTATCGGCGACCGCCTGAATGCTCCAACCCTGATGGTCAACAATGGCCTGTCCTAAAGCAAGCGACATTTGCGTATCGTCGGTAATTTGCCCCGCTTCCAAATTCAACCAGCCGCCGCCGATAATGTCCCGATGCACGCCGTAGCGTTTTTGGATGAGTTTCGGCGACATAAACTCTACCGTCGCCCCGAGCGCATCGCCGCAGGCAAAGCCTAAATAAGCGCCCAACGCCCTACTCAGTATTTGTTTTGTAGACATTTAGCGTCCTTATCGTTGCACTTTAACCCGGTAATCGCCGCCAATCACCAGATACTCGGCTTCGCCGTGCAAAGCATGGTGCGGCAACAGTTCATTAAAAAAAATCAGCTTAACCATCGGTACTTCAACTTCCAGAATATAAGCACCGAATTCGCTGGCAATACTGCGGCGGTCGGTAAAAGAAACAATACTATTGAAGCGAACGATTTTATGCAGTTTATCTTCATCACGGACAATCCAATGATCATCCAGCGAATTGACGCCGCGATAGAGGGTTTTATGCGTCGCAGCCGGAAATTGAAAATGTTCGATAACCCACTGGCAATATTCGTAAAGAAGGTCGAGCTGCATATAAATGCAGTTGTTGTGATAACGGCTGTTCATCTTTTCTTCGATATACATGATCCAGTCTTTGCTGATAAAACTGGCTATCTGCTGTTTGTGAAAAGTCGGAAACAGCCCGAAGCGGCTTTCGACCCAGCCTTTAAAAACCGCGCCTTGGGCGTTGTTTGAATCCAAGCCCCAATCCTGGATTAACCTGAGGTAACTATTACGATAACGCCGCCTTCCCGAATGATCGTTGCTTAATCGCTGCTCGGTTTCAAAGCCGAAAACCACACACATATAGTCTTGAAATACCCGGCCGCAGTCTTCGCGTGTCGGTTGTCTGTGCAATTGTTCAAACAAGCCCGAAGCCGATTCGCGAGTACCTGAAATATGCAACGGTTTGGGATTTTCGTTAAAGATATGACTGGCCATGCAAGCAGTCGCCAAACCGATTAAGTTGGTGCTGTGGCCATGTTGGGAAATATCAGGCATTGATTGATTAGGAAAATAGTCAGGCGGTAAAAAATTGCATCAATTTTCACATCAAATTGTCCGTTTAGCCAGAATGCGTTAGGAAATGACCTTTTCGGCCGCAGCCCTGACTAAGCCTTTTCAGATAGGCGCTCTCGCGCAAAAATTTAAGTTCGTAATTAATGAACTTCGGATTCAATCGGATAACTGTTTCTCTACATCCATCCTACAATGCAAGATACGAACAACATCAATATCATCTGCAACTTTTCGATAAAAAATAATGTGTCGTTCAATACAAAACTTACGGTAATTTTTTCGGATTTCATCACAAGCCACACCTAAATCCGGCTCATCGGCTAACAGGTGAAAACAATTATCCAATATGCCAAGATACTTATTTCGCTGATCACGCCCCCAGATTTCTTGCGTATAACGAGCAATAGATTTCAAATCATCCTTGGCTTGCTTTGTTAATCGAAAAGACGGCATTACGCACCGTCTTCTTTATCAAGCTCTTCAATCAAACCTGTTAGCGAATAATTTTCAGCGATTCCGCTTTCTTCTCCTTCTATCAGCGCGGAACGTAAAGCAGCCAATTTTATTTCTTGAGCCTCCAAAAGCCTAAGCCCCGCCCTGACAACCTCACTTTTAGAACCGAAGCGCCCTTCTTCGACGATGTCGGCAATGAATTTTTCAAAATGAAGTCCAATCGAAACGCTGGTATTTTTTTGCATAAGCTATAACCTCACTTTTATCTATGTACCAATTATTAATAGTTATTGGTATTTTTACAAGTGCTTAATCCGGAAAGGCGACACCTGGCTATCGATGGAAACATGAGTAGATTGACGACATAAAGCTCAGCTATTTTCCGATCTGTTTTACCGCTATCAGGCTAAATATGACACAAGGTGCCGTCGTTCACATTAATATTGAAAGCGCTGCTGAAACCAACAACATATCTTCCGTTTTCCGGCCGTAATGCAATCAAATGAAAATCCGGTAACGAGCTCAGCACACTAACAACCTCGCCAAACTTATCCTGCAAGTCTTGTATCCGCTCAGCGTAAATTGCATCATCCTGGATTATTTCCTTAACACTGCAATTTAATACCGCCCGTTCTCGGGCAAAAAGGTTAGGCGATTCGGATTCAGGACGGATAAACAATATCGATGCCTGCGGGTTATTCAGCAGATTAACCGTATGGCAAGCTAACTCGCTGACATAGATATAAAAGACTCCGGCATCGTCCCGCACAAAAGGTGCGTAACTGATGTCAGGAATGCCGTTTGCTGAAGCCGTCGAGAGTAACAGTGTTTGCTGTGACGCCACCAGCTCTTGATAACGATTGGTAATGTCTTCAAGGTCTTGTTTGCTTATTTCGCTCATTGGTAATCTCCGGCAAGCACTGTAGGGTTGGACAAAGCTAATATCAATGTTAGATTTGTCGACATCCCAAGGCTTTGTGCTTGCCACTGTTGGCTTAACGATAAGCTACCAAGCAACCCGTTAGGTTAGCTAAACTCTCGCATACCTATATACGCCTTTTATATTCTGTGCCAAATATTGCCCTTTTGATCCCGCACTTTTCATATTATCAAAAGTCGTTACAGGTATATCAAAATAGTCATAGAGCGAGCCATTTTTAAATTCAACCCTAAGAACTCGGCTAGATTCTTCGTAGCCAAATCGTGAAATATTCGAAGAGTCAGGGGTTTCAATCATATTCATGTTCATTTTTTTCTCCAGGTTCATCAGTAAAGTTTTCTGTGTTTTCTTTTTGCACAGTTTTGTCGTGTTGGTAGTGGGGGCTTTGTTTTCGCCATTGGCGAATCATAGCAGAATAGTCTTTAGGGTCACGCGGTAGATTCCAGGCCCCAGCATCCCCATATCCTTCTTCATTTTTCCGAACTACAACGTTTGGATCATAACTATCCGGTCGTCGACCAGACGGAGGTGGCGTAATTAACGTCCGAACCGGAAGGCTTACCGCCTCACCAACAATGATGGCTTCTCCGGTTCTTAAAATAGGTAACATTTCAAAAAGCCCTTTTAGATTATCAGAAGTGGCTCCGGTAACATGTCCTCTGTCAGTATCATTGGCAAGGCGCATAGCGAATATTGTGCCGCATTGCGAGAGTATGGTTGGATCAATTTCTGAAGGTCGTTGACTTACTATCATCATGCCTACCCCATATTTCCTACCTTCTTTGGCTATGCGCCGGACTGCGGCGGCAGCTGAATCTGAGTTTCCTTTAGCCAAATAAACATGTGCCTCTTCTAATACCATCAGTAAAGGACGCAGTCTACCGCCTTCCGGTAAGTTTCTAGCCCAAAAAATTGCGTCGTATAAAATACGTAGCAATGCGCCGATTAGATCGTTTAACACTGACGAAGGTATGCCCGACAAGTCAAGAATTGATATGGGCTGGTCACCACCAATCCAATCTTCCAAAAGAGTATCTAAATCTTGTTTAGTTTGACCATCAATATTTGGCAACCAATCTCCGGGGTAAAATAAGAACGCCATTCGAGGATCTCTCAGTTTTGATGCTAATCCAGCAAGTTGTTGGCGTAAACCTAGGGGTGATGGTGATTGGCTCCAGTTTATTCGTTCGGCAGCACTACCAGATGTCTTGACTGTTTTATAGGTTGGAGGTGTGACGCTCATAGCATCACCAAGCAACGGCTGCTTGTTCTCATCAAAAACATAAGCTGGCTCCAATTCTTCTTGAGAGCCGCCAGGATTCGCCATTACAGTTTTATGCTCACGTTGATGTAGTTCAAACCACAGTTTGTGAAGACAAAAAGGAACAGGGGTATCGACAGTAATCCGAGATGCTTCAACTCCGTCTCTGGGTTGTTGAGATACCGATTCTTTCTTTAGCTGAACGATTATATCGGCAACAGCAGCAGTTTGCTGATCGTTCAAATTGCCAAAGGCAAGTCTTGTCAGTTCTTCAAAACTTAGTGCCCAGAACGGCAGATAAAGTGATTTCTGATATTTTCTCGATTCTGCGTCAACCCGAAATACGGATGCCCGGTCTGAAAGAGCCGTTGCATATTCGCCGTGAATGTCTAATACAATTATCCTGGCAGAAGGGTAATCAGGAGCAGACAAGGCATTTAACAATCCAGCCACGGTTGTTGATTTCCCCGCCCCCGTTGTCCCGACAACAGCCGAATGCCGTGTTACCAGTTTATTGATATTGACTAGGGCAGGAATTGATTCTGCGCTGGCCAAATGACCAACCGACACAAAATCTTGGGGGTCGCCTGCCCCATAAATCGCAATCAGGTCTGCTTCCGTCACGATATAAACTCGATCATCTATGGTTGGATGCTGGGAAACGCCTCGCTGAAAATGTCCACCACGTTGGCCTTCTCCAACTATCTGTACTTTTAACCAGCGATTGCCATAAGTTTTTTGCTCTTGCTCACGTTCGGGGGCGGCACCTGCACCAACTTGAGAAACGACACCATACAAATCGACAAATCCTAGAGGAATACGAACAAAACTACCGACTTGACCAATACGGTACCCTTCACCGTGAACAAAGCTTAGGCCCGTAATCGTTTCATTGCTCAACTCGACGGTTACCGTTGCGCCATACACATCTTGCACTGTACCAATAAATGTAGGATCACGTCGCATATCAATTATCCGTTGAATTATCAGAAGTTGATATCGTTTGATCGAATTGTTTACCTAACTGAAAATCAAGAAAATGACCAAAATGGATAAAATCGCCCAATTGAAATTCAATGGGGTCTTCCTCTAGCTTGTTGACGCTGAGCTTATGTAAAAGATGTCCTGTCTGTTCATCATCATGCCATTTCGATTCAATCCCACCAAGAACGGCGCCATCACTTGCAAGCAAGCTTAGATTAGGATGCAATTTTGCTTTCTTAACTGCTTCTGGATATCCATCTTTTGAGCCATATAGCAAGGCAAAACAAACCGCAGTGGGATTGCTTCTAAGCCCATGTAAAATAACCTCGTTCAAATGTTGATCAATAAAGGAATAACCACAAGTCAACAAAACAGCCTGCCCACGCGCCAAAAAAGCTCTTAATCTATCTTGCATCGCAAGATAGGGCATACGCCTGCTTTGAGCGTATTTAAGATGCGATGGATAAATCATTTGCCTGCGCCCATCGCCGTTTTCTTGACGAACAACTTCTTCAATCTCACCTTCTTTACTGGTTGTACTCCACCAATTCACAGATCCGTGAACTTTCCATAACCTAGCCCATCTTGCTGGAAGTACTTCATTTTCCATGGCGGTTAAGTCAAAAAATGCCTGTTTTGCACCAATAAAACCGTCAAAGTACGGAATCTTATGAACTTCAAGAGCTTGTTCTATAAGTAGGTCATAATTAGGCGTAAAAATTTCTATCGGATGAGTGCGTGGAATGCCTTGTATCCACTTTGCTAATTGAAGATATGGTGAATTAATGTCAGGTAACTTTACATTTACTACTTCGGTAGTAATTCTACATATTTCGGCATCAAGTCCAGATAGCAATTGGTCTGTAAGGCCGTCAATAGCACCTTTTTTGACCACATCTTGAAGGCTTCGGAGGTGGCTTAATATATCTTCGATTGTAGTTTTTGATGTAGTGTTGCTAAGTCTATCGGCTATTTTTTTGTAGCTTTCTTTGTGAGTTGTTGAAGCTTCCATTTTATCGGAGACTAATGTCGTAAGACCTTGAATATCTGGGATTAGAGGCTTTTTGTCATCTCCAATTCTAATCGAATAGGGACATCCAGCACCTAGTAAAAAAGCTATTCTCATTTTATCTGGTGCCAGAACCTGCTGAAGTAAGTGAAGTAAGGATGATTGGCGATATGGACAGTGCGTTTTATTCATCATGATTGGTTATTCCTCATATGTATCGGTGCTTTGTTCAAATAGTTTAAATTTTGGTTCTGCTGATACGACTTCCCCGTTATGTATTTCAAATCACCGTTCACGTCGACCATGACATTATTTGCTTCGCGTTTGGCAGATTGCTTTAGGTCGTTTTACGTATCCTGCACAAAGAAGCGGGTAGGATGAGTAGGGCGGCAGCGAAACCCATCAATTTCAAATAAAGCGCTCTATTCCAAATCAGATCCGAACTCACAATTGCCAATCCCTGTCCAATCCACGGTAATATGCCCAAACGAACATACGGGCAAAAAATGAATACCGCCAATCGGACACATTTTACCCCGTAGGAACTGTGTATAAACAATCAAGAAAAGAGACGCTTCAACAATTCATCCCGCGTAAGCTTGAAGTGCGATTCGATGCCGCTAAAAATCGAAGCCAATGTGCCGATTTTTAAAGGATTATGAGCGGGAATAGTTATGTGATGTTCGCCGTTCTCAAAAGTTGTCAGGCGAATGTGGCTGCCGGTTTGGCGGGTGATATGGTATCCGAGTCCGGCAAGCGCTTTTGCAAGCTGGATTCCATCAATGTCGCGGGGGAGTTTCAAACTGCGATGACTTCTTCGCGAACGAAATGCAGGCGGATCATCTTGGGTTTTTTGTCTTCATCGAAATGGCAGCGAACCGCATCTTGGACATTGGCATGGAGTTCTTCAAGATTGTCCGCGTCTGTATAAATCGATTCGCCGAGCGCCTTGGCCGTATAACCGCCTTCAGGGGCGTCCTCTACAATAAAAAAAATTTCGTTCATATCTGCTCCTTTGTCTGCTACGGATACTAACAAAGTATCGGTAATCATGCAAAAACCAACAAAAATCGCAATTTCACTTAGGATAATTGGAGCCGCGACTTCAGTCGCGGCGATGTCTGTTATCTTCTCCGCCAATGCATGAATTAACTCAACCCATCACACCATTTGCGAGTGCGTATTTCAATACCCCCCAACAATCAAAACACTACTCCTTCCCCCGCCTTGCTTTTCAACCACCACCTTAGCGCCAATCCTCTCCACCAAAATCGGCACATGCGAGATAACGCCGACTTTCCTGCCCAAAGCTTGCAAGGTATCCAGACTGGCGATAGCGATATCCAACGTTTCAGGGTCCAGGCTGCCGAAGCCTTCGTCAATAAACAGCGATTCGACCTGGGTTTTATTGGATGATAACGACGCCAAGCCCAAGGCCAGCGCCAGCGATACCAAAAAGCTTTCGCCGCCGGACAGGCTGTGGACGCTACGGACGTCGTCGGCCATGTCGCGGTCTATGATTTGCAGCTCCAGGTCGCTGCCCGGTACGCGCTGCAGGCTATAACGTTTGGCGAAATCTTCAAGATGCTGGTTACTGTGCGCCAGCAGGGCTTCCAGGGTCAAACTCTGGGCAAAAGTCCGAAACTTGGCGCCGTTTTTCGAACCGATCAATTCATTCAGGCTTTCCCACTGCGTCCAGCGGTCTTGCTGGCTATCCAGTTCAGCTTTCAAAGCACGACCGGCTTCGATTTTTTTATCGTCTTCCCGCAGCAGTATGACTTGTTCTTCTTTTTGGGTATGCACGACCTGTCTTTGCTGCTGCAATTGTATTGCCAGTTTATTGGCGTCTTCCTCGGGTATTTCGACAGGATGGCTTTGTTGCTTTTGGCAATCGTCGGCTTTAACCTTTAATAAGGCCAAAGACTCTTGCAGGGTGCGCTCCAGCGCCGCCATTTGGTTTTTTTGTTTGGTCAGCCAGAGATCGTCTTTTTCCAGCAACTGGCTTAACTGCTCAAGATTGATGTCCTGCTTTGCCAGCGCTTGGTTCAGAGTGCTCAGGGCTTTTTCCAGATTGTCGTAACGCCGGCCGGTTTCGGTTTGCCAATGCTGCTGATTTTGTTTGTGGGTTGCCAGCTCCGTTTCCGCCTGATTGACTGCATGCCCGGCCTGCTGGTGCGCCGTTCTTGCGGTCAGCACGTTTTGGTTAATGCTGTGCTGATAACTGTCGGCAGTAAGCCCAGGCAACACTGCGTCGCGCTCAACTGACAGTTTTTGCATGTTCGCTGTTTGGCTCTGTAGCTCGGCTTGCTTAGCCCTGTGTTGTTGCAAGCATTGACTCAGCGCTTGCCCGGCGAGTTTTTCATCATGATTGATTTTTTCCAAGGCTTTGGCAACGGTTTCAAGCTGCTGTTCGGTGTGCTGGAATCGCTGCGCTTTTGCCGCGCAATCCTGCCTGAATTCCGCTGTGGAATCGTGTAGATCAGCTTGCCAGCTATTCAACTGACTGAACGGCGTCGCCAATAACTCGCCTATCGCTTGCAGTTGTTTTTCCAATTCCAAAATACCGGTAGTGACATGTGCCAGCTCGGCTTTATTTTTAGCGTACTGCTTGTCCAGTCCGGCATGTTCCGCTGATAAGTTTTCTTTATTCAGCTTTAAAGTATCGAATGAATCCTGTGCCACTTTAAGCTGTTTTTGCAATTCCAAGGCCGCTTTTTCCTGCTGCTTGATCAGTTCCATCGCCAAACTTGTGTGTTCGTCGTAACTTTTAAGTGCGGGCAAAAGCTGAACATCAATAACGGCAAAATCGGGCTTATCTTGTAGAGTTAAAGCGGCCCAATCACTACCGCATTGAACCAGCTTTGTCTGCGCTTCGGCAAGCTTCTCGGTTAGTGCTGTTTTTTGCTCCTGCCCCTGGCTGATGGATTTGGTCAGCTCGGCGATAGTTTTAATCAGCGTTTCATGTTGATTTTCCAGCTCGGCAACTCTTGCCGACTGCGCCGCGGCATGTTCATTGCCTATACCGGTCTGATCTTTCCACGGATGTTCAAGCGCACCGCAAACCGGACAGGGCTGGTCCTCCTCCAACAAAGCGCGGAACTGTTCGGCGTTTTTATGCATCGTTGCCTGTATCAGCTCCAAGGCTTTTTTAGCCTCGGCCAGAGCAACGCCATTCGTCATCTGCTGCTGGTTTAAGGTTTGCAGTTGCAACGTGCTGTCATTAACCGTTCGTTCGGTAGCCGCCAGACTATCCGTGTCCTGCTTGATTGTCTGTTGCAATTCCTGAGCATTGTTCGCCAGGCTCAATGCCAGGGCGACATGCCAACGTTTGGTTTCAAGCTCGTCTTTTGCGCGGAGCAGGTCTTCAATCGACTGCTTACTTTCCTGCTTTTTCAGTTGATCAAACGTCTGTTGATGCAGTTCCAGTTTTTTGTGACTATCATCGATCGCCACTTTTAATTCCGCCAGCCTCTGCTGATCCTTGGTAACCGCCAGTCTTAGCCGATCCGCTTTGAACGTGTCGTCTGTTTTCCGGAGATTCGCGATTTGATAGCGTTCCAGCTCGGCATCCCATCGGCTCCATTCGGCTGCGATCGGCTTGATCGCCTGGTTTTGTTCCAACCAAATATCAAGCTGTTGCAACGCCGAAATTTGTTCAGCCTGCCGGGTTAATAAAGACTGATGTTCTTTTTCGGCAGCGCCAAGCTGTGCAAGCAGGCGGTTTTCTTCAACGGCCAGGGTGTTGACCGTTTGCCGGATGACGTCAATGCGGGTGTCCAATGCCCGCGCTTTAATTAATACCGGTTCAGCCTGCTGCTGCTGTTGTTCGGCTTCGGCTAACGCAACTGCCAAAATTTCGAACTGTTCTTTTGCGCCGTGCAGTTTTGTTTCAGCGGCTATTTGCTGAGCGCTGCTGTCTTTGAGTTTTTGTTGGGCATCCCGGTGTTCGGCATCGGTTGTTTGATATTGCGCCAATAACGGCCTTAAAGGCTGCGCGGCTTCGACTTTTCGTATCAGCTGCCGGTCGGCTTCGGCTGCATCCCACGCATGTTGACTACCGGTAAGCGCATCACGGGCAACCCGTTCAGCTTCTTGCAGCTTTTTCAGTTCGGCATACCAGTCGATAATTTTCTGGTTGCTTGCGATTTGCTGATCCAGATCGGCCAACTGGCTGATGAATTGGTCGCGTTGCTGTTCCAGTTGTTGCCGGGCTTCTGCATCCAGCGGGATTTGATCCTGCATCCGGTTTGCAATTTGAGTTAACGCGTCTTTTTCCTGCCGCGCCCGCTCGAATGCGGCGATAGACAACTCTGAATAAAGCTCGGTGCCGGTGATGCGCTCCAGCAAACTGGAACGCTCGTCTTTTTTGGCTTTCAAAAACGCGGCAAAATCGCCCTGAGCCAATAGCACTGAGCGGCGGAACTGGTCGAAGTTAAGGTCGATCAATTCGCTGATTGTATCCAGCGTATTTTTCTTGCCCTGCCCGATACTTTGTCCGTCTGCAATATTGCACAACGTAACATTCTGCGCCTGCAAGCGGCCATCGGCTTTGCCTCGGGCTTTGCTGACTTCCCAACGTGCACGGTAGTGATGCTTGTCCTTACCGATAAAATCCACTTCGGCATACGCGTGGCTGGTGCCCCGGCGCAGTATCGAACGCACGTCGTTACTGGTCACGCGCAGGTTTTCATCTTCATCTTTATGGCCTACCGCAAAACCATGGCCGTCCGGCAGGCGCGGGATTTTGTCATATAGCGCCAAGCACAAGGCATCCAGTATTGTGCTTTTGCCGGCGCCGGTTTGGCCGGTAATCGCAAATAAACCGGCCTGCTCCAATGGCCCTGAATTCAGCAGAATCTCGAACGGCTCGGCCAAGCTGGCCAGGTTTTTTCCGCGTATTGCTAAAATGCGCATTATTCGGTTCCTTGCAGGCTTTCAAGCAATTCGTTAAACAACGCATTCATCGCTTCGGGCGCATCCTGCTCGTATTTGTTTTGATAACAGCGTTGGAAAACATCTAGCGGTTGCAGCTCTTCCAGGCGTTCTTCGATTTTCAGATCGGCCAGGCTTTTTTCGCTGCCGCTGTAGGCGGTGGAGATTTTCAATAAACGCACCGGCAGTTTGGCGATGATTTCTTCAATCTGCTGGCGCAATCCGGGCTCCGGCTTTTCCAGCCTGATTCTCAATTCAAGCAGCGGACGTTGCTCTATCGGCAGATCGTCCAGGCTCAGGTTTTCCAAGTGCACGATCACCTCCGGCAACGCAGCAAAATCCTTGCCGTTGGGAATTCTTAATAATTGAACACTACGGGGAATTTTAATAGCGATGGTTTCAACCGGCTGACCGGCCATGACATCAACCTGAACGATCTGATGCGAATAACCGGCTTCATCAAACGACAGCGGAATCGGCGAACCGCTGTAGCGAATATGTTCATTCGCACCGACCCGTTGCGCCAAATGCAAATGGCCTAACGCGACATAAGCAATGTCCTCGGGAAATAATTCAACCGGCAGCGCATGCTGGTTGCCGCCCAGTATTTTACGCTCGCTTAATTCGGATACCGCGCCATTGACCATATAACAATGCCCGGTCAGGATCAGGCTTTGTGTATTGCCTGCCTTTTGTTGCAGCTGCGTGAACAGTTCGGCATACAGCGATTTCATGCCGGAGATTAACGGATCGCTGTCTTGCTCATCGGGTGGTATTGCTTCCGTACCGCTTATATCCTTGGCAATCGTAGGCAAGTCGGCATTACGTAAAAACGGCATGGCTCCGCACCATGCTTTAACTTCGCCCACCGCATTGGTCAGCGGCACCAACAAACGCTCCCAATCAATACCGCCCTGCTGGTCGCGCGACAAACCGCCGACCACGGTAACGCCCAGAGCATTGAGAATAGGTGCAGGCGCGTCCAGCCTTGAAGCGGAATCGTGATTGCCGCCGACCAAAACAATGTCCAAGTTTGGCAGCCGGGTTCTGGCTTTGACCAGAAAGTCATAAAGCTGCAATTGCGCGGCGGAGGATGGATTTGCCGAATCGAAAATATCACCGGCAACAATCAACGCATCGGCTTGTTTGGTTTGTAATTCATCCAGCAGCCAATCCAGAAACTGCTGATGTTCCAGTTGCCTGGATACGCCGTGCAGATGATGTCCGAGGTGCCAGTCTGCGGTGTGGAATAGTCTTAACATTAGTTTCCTGTTTTAAAGGGTTTGATGGCAAGCAATATAACAAAGAAAAATAATCTGTAGCGGATCAATCTTTTTAACCAAAAAATAATTGTTCCGAGGTTTGGCAGGGGTCACAGTGAAAAACCACGACAATAGCCTGATATTGGTGTTCTCTTTAATTCACCAAACGATGGGCCTCGTACTTTATATCATGCTATGCTTTTAACAGTCAGCTCACACAAAACGTTTATTAATATTGTAATTCATTTTTGTTTTTTGCCAGGAGTGTTACCTATAATGCTTTTTAAAGATTTTGAATTCGATATATTGAAGTCAAATGATTTCAAGGAAGATTCTGTTCGTGAAGAGTTAATCACGCCAATTTTGCACAGGCTGGGTTATAAATCTCACGGGGATTATAAGATACAGAGAGGAAAAGCTCTTAATCATCCATACGTTCTAATTGGAACTCAAAAACAAAAAATTAATATATTTCCAGACTACATTCTTAGTGTTAAAAAGAACGTAGCTTGCGTATTAGATGCAAAATCACCAAAAGAAAATATCCGTAATGGAAAAAACGTTGAGCAAGCATACAGTTATGCTATTCATCCTGATGTTAGAGCTAGTTTATATGCATTATGTAATGGAAATGAATTAACTGTTTTCCACATTAATCAGATAAACCCTATTCTCATCATCCCATTAATAAAATCAGATGAGCTTTGGGGAGAAATAGAAAATGTATTAGCTCCATACAAAATACAGGATTTCTCACCTATGCCTCAAAATCTATACCCAGATTATGGAACGATGCTTTACAAGGCTGGAATTAAAAGTCACGTAATACAATATGATTACGATGTACCGGTCGATCATATTGTCAGAGTAAACGACCATACATTTTCAATTAACTTGAACAGGATGGTTGGTGATATAGAGTATGCAGTAGCTTACGATTTTGATGCTGGGAAATTATCTGCTTTATTGAAAACTCTTCCAGAAAATAAGGCTTTCAACATAGTTGAATTACTTACTCGACAGCCATATAAAGCTAATATCCAACCGCCTCATAAGATAAATATAACTTCAATAATTGGAGAGCCAACGGAAACTATGCATGAAATAATAATTCCATTGATTGTACGCGAGTTCAATATTGCCCAGTAGCGGCGCGGTACGGCCTACGCTAAACCAACCGACTATGCGGCTTTCTGTTCCTGCAAAGGCAACAGTCCGGAAACACTGGCTTCTAATACCACCATCTGCACAAGATGATTATTCGCATCGTAAGACAAAACGACATTCCAATCTTGCGTTGTTTCTCTAACGATAGGGTTGTCGCTAAAATGCAGTTCCAAAATATCGTCTTCAGGATAGTAGATTGTTTTCATAATTCATTCTCGAAACTAAAGTGATACATCACTGTTTTAACAATAACCGCTTGATCCATGACCACTGCGGCACAAAGCAAGTTATCGGTTCGATGTTGATAGCACTTTGCTATCCATGCATGCTTGTCGTCTTTATAGCTTAATTGCCCTGTTTCTATAAGGTCACTTAACAATTCCTTCGAAATATCACGTTCAATCATGCGTTTTTGAGCATGTTCCGTTACGTGAATAATTTTATTGAAGCGTTGACTATGCACGGCTTAACCGACTGTTTATTTGCTGGGTGAGTTTCATGCTACCCGCCGCCGTATTTCCGCGTCAATAACTTTAGGCATGCTGTCTATGCCTGACATTAGCCGCTTCGATATGTCGGGTTACGCTACTAACCCGACCTATGACTCAATCAAGAAAGCCCCAAAACATCCTGCATATCGTACAAACCGCTATCCTTACCAGCCAACCAGACCGCCGCCCTGACTGCACCGTTGGCAAAGGTCATGCGACTGGTGGCTTTGTGAGTGATTTCCACCCGCTCGCCGTCGTCGGCAAACATGACGGTATGCTCGCCAACGATGTCCCCGGCTCTGATGGTTGAAAAACCGATGGTTTTTCTGTCGCGCTCGCCGGTATTGCCTTCCCTGCCGTAAATCGCGCAGTCTTTTAAATCCCGGCCTAACGCATCGGCTATCACTTCTCCCATGCGTAATGCTGTGCCGGACGGCGCATCGACTTTATGCCGGTGATGAGCCTCGATCACTTCAATATCGGTGTAATCGCCCATGACTTTGGCGGTCATCTCCAGCAATTTAAGCGACAGGTTGACGCCGACGCTCATGTTGGGTGCCATCACTATCGCTACGTCTTTAGCCGCTTCGCTAATCAGGGCTTTTTGCGCATCAGTGTAGCCGGTGGTGCCGATGACCAGCTTTTTTCCGGCTTCGCGGCAAATCCCGATAAAGTCCATTGACGCATCGGGCCGGGTAAAATCGATCAATACGTCGAATTGATCGACAACGGACGCCAAGTCATCGACGACTTTAACGCCGACGACGCTGATGCCCGCCAGTTCACCCGCGTCCCGGCCTATGGCTAGACTCTCGGGACGGGAAACGGCAACAGCCAATTCGGCATTTTTCGCCAGCGCCGCCGCTTTAATCAAGCAAAGACCCATGCGGCCGGACGCACCTACAACAGCAATACGCATCATGACTTATCCTGTTAATTTATCGAAAAAGCTTTTTACGCCATCAGTCCACGAAGACTCTTGAGGACTATGATGTTTACCGCCGCCTGATAAGGATTCGCTGAGCTGCTCAACCAGGGCTTTTTGCTCTTTGGTCAGATGCACGGGCGTTTCAACCTGTACTTTACACATTAAATCGCCGACCGGTCCGCCTCTGACCGGCTTGACGCCTTTGCCGCGAAGCCTGAATAATTTCCCGGTTTGTGTCTCGGCAGGGATTTTCAACAGCACTTTGCCGTTCAAGGTCGGCACTTCCAGCTCGCCGCCCAAGCAGGCGGTAGGAAAGCTGATCGGTACTTCGCAATATAAATTCGCGCCGTCACGGGTAAAAATCTGGTGATCTTTTACCTGAACCTGAACGTAAAGATCGCCTGCCGGGCCGCCGAATTCTCCGGCTTCGCCTTCTCCTGCCAAACGTATGCGATCGCCGGTATCAACACCTGCAGGAATTTTCGCGGACAGGGTTTTATTTTCCTGGACTCGCCCTTGGCCGTAACACACGCCGCAAGGATCTTTAATCTGTTTGCCGGTACCGCGGCAGGTTGGACAGGTTTGCTGAACCGAAAAAAAGCCTTGCTGCATCCTGACTTGGCCGTGACCATGGCAAGTTGAACAGATAACAGGGCTGGAACCTTTCTTGGCGCCGGAACCGCTACACTCGCCGCAAGTAACCAGCACCGGCACGCGAATTTTGGCGTCGGTACCGAATACGGCTTCTTCGAGTGTTAATTCCAGGTTGTAGCGCAGGTCCGAGCCGCGTTGAACATTGCTTCGCTGCTGTCTTCCGCCACCAAAAATATCGCCGAAAATATCGCTGAAACTTTCACCTGCACCAAAACCTCCGAAACCGCTGGCACCACGCCCGCCGCCCATCGAAGGGTCAATTCCGGCATGGCCGAATTGGTCGTAAGCGGAGCGTTTTTTAGGGTCTGATAAAACCTCGTAAGCTTCTTTAATCTGCTTAAACTTGGCCTCGGCTTCCACCTGATTATCTTTATTTCTGTCCGGATGATACTTCATCGCCTTGCTGCGATAGCTTTTCTTAATCTCTGCATCACTGGCGTTTCTGTCTACACCGAGAAGCTTGTAAAAATCTTCTTTTGCCATGGTTCAATATTCTATTGTTGGATTTTGGTGATTATCATCGTCTGACTTGGTCCGAGATATCCCGTGTAGAGATAAGAGACGGGTTACTAAACCGCAAAAAGAACACGAAGGGACACGAATTTTTTTCTTCGCGAGCTTCGTGTTCTTCGTGGCTTTATGCTTAAGTTAATATGTATTCGGGAGGATAAGATGCGTCCTCCCTTTACATTTTACTTCTTATCGTCATCTTTAACTTCTTCAAACTCGGCATCGACAACACCGTCATCCGCCGCATGATGTTCCGAAGAAGCATGGGCGCTGGAAGTGTCCCCTTCAGACGCTGACTTTTGCGCGTAAACGCGTTCAGCCAGTTTACCGGATAGTTCGGTTAAGTCATTGGTTTTAGATTCAATCGCTTCTTTATCATCACCTTTAAGCACAGTTTTCAATGCTTCAATAGCATGTTCAATGCTGGTTTTTTCATCGGCACTGACTTGATCGCCCAGTTCTTTCAATGATTTTTCAGTCGCATGAATCATACCGTCGGCATGGTTGCGTGCCGCGACCAATTGCGTCAGTTTACGGTCTTCGTCAGCATGCGCTTCGGCATCTTTAATCATACGTTCAACTTCGTCATCCGATAAACCGCTGGATGCTTTGATAACGATAGATTGTTTTTTGCCGGTCGCTTTGTCTTTAGCCGATACATTCAAAATACCGTTAGCATCAATGTCGAACGCGACTTCAATTTGCGGCACACCGCGCGGTGCAGGCGGAATATCGGCCAGATCAAATCGACCCAGTGATTTATTCGCCGCTGCGACTTCGCGCTCACCTTGCAATACATGAACAGTCACGGCGGTTTGATTGTCATCCGCTGTAGAGAAAACCTGCGATGCATTGGTCGGGATTGTGGTGTTTTTCTCGATCAGTTTGGTCATGACGCCGCCCATGGTTTCGATACCCAAAGATAACGGGATAACGTCCAACAACAATACGTCTTTAACTTCGCCGCCCAGAACGCCTGCCTGAATCGCAGCACCTAAAGCCACCGCTTCATCAGGGTTAACGTCTTTACGTGGTTCTTTGCCGAAAATGTTTTTTACCATTTCCTGTACTTTCGGCATACGGGTTTGACCGCCGACCAAAATCACGTCATTAATATCCGACGCCTTTAACTTCGCATCTTTCAGCGCCATTTCGCAAGGGCCTTTAGTGCGATTGATCAGCTCTTCAACCAGCGATTCCAGTTTGGCGCGAGTCAATTTAACATTTAAATGCTTAGGGCCTGATGCATCTGCAGTAATGTAAGGCAGGTTGACATCGGTTTGCTGGCTTGAAGACAATTCGATCTTGGCTTTTTCCGCCGCTTCTTTTAAACGTTGCAAGGCTAATGGGTCGTTATGAACGTCAACGCCGCTTTCTTTCTTAAATTCTGCGGCAAGAAATTCAATGATTCTTGAGTCGAAATCTTCACCACCCAGGAAAGTATCGCCATTGGTCGATAATACTTCGAATTGGTGCTCACCTTCTATCTCAGCAATTTCAATAATCGAAATATCGAACGTGCCGCCGCCTAAGTCATAGACTGCAATTTTGGTATCGCCTTTAGGCTTGTCCATACCGAAAGCCAATGCAGACGCAGTCGGTTCATTGATAATACGTTTAACTTCAAGTCCGGCAATACGACCGGCGTCTTTAGTCGCCTGACGTTGCGAGTCGTTAAAATAAGCCGGTACGGTAATAACCGCTTCGGTGACTTCTTCACCTAAATAGGCTTCGGCGTCTTTTTTCAGCTTCATTAAAATGCGTGCTGAAATCTCGGGAGCCGCCATTTTTTTACCGTGAACTTCAACCCAGGCATCGCCGTTTTCAGCTTCGACGATTTTATAAGGCACCATTTTGATGTCTTTTTGTACGACATCATCTTTAAAACGACGACCGATCAAACGCTTGATCGCAAATACGGTATTTTTTGGGTTAGTAACGGCCTGACGTTTCGCCGATTGACCGACCAATACTTCATCGTCACTGGTAAAAGCGATAATGGAAGGCGTAGTACGCGCACCTTCGCTGTTTTCAATTACTCTTGCGACGCCGTTTTCCAACACAGCAACGCACGAGTTTGTTGTTCCTAAATCTATGCCAATTATTTTAGCCATTGAATTCTCCAGACTTGAATTTATATAAAAAGGTAAAAGTTGTTACAAATATGAGGCTGCTTTATTTGATTTCAAGCCTGTTCATCGATACTAGGGCTATCTGTCGGCTTTTTTTCGGCTGCCTTGGCAACCAAAACCATAGCGGGACGAAGTAAGCGTCCGTTCAACATATAACCTTTTTGGAAAACGTTAACCACCGTATTCGGCTCTGCACCCTCTACCGCCTGCATAGCCATGGCCTGATGCAGTTCCGCATTAAACGGCTGGCCGATCGGATCAATCGCTTCAATTTTGAATTTTGCAAATACTGATTCGAATTGTTTAATCGTTAAATCGCTGCCTTCGCGGAATTTTTTCACTTCCTCGCTTTCGCCGGTTGCCGCCTGCAGGCCTAATACCAAGCTGTCTAATACCGGCAAGAGCTCTTTGGCAAAACCTGTTAGCGCAAATTTGTGCGCATCTTCCAGGTCTTTTTGTGTTCTTCTTTTCAGGTTTTCCATTTCCGCCTGAGCACGAACCGCTTTGTCCCAGTTCTCCTGCGCTTTTTGCTCAGCCTGGGCCAACGCCTGCTGCAACTCATCAATCGTAAATTCGTGCTCGACTAATTCGGTATGCGGCGGTTCACTAACCGTTTCGTTTTCAGTTTTAGCCTGGGATTCAGGCGCTTCCTGATCAGTACTCATTATTTATAGCTCCTTAACATTTAAAATTAATATCCATGCCTGACGAGGGCACAAAAAAGACATTATTTATAGTGGGGTCGTTGATTTTGGATTCAAGGCGGCGCCCAACAATTTTGCCGTTACATCAACAAAGGGAATGATTTTCTCGTAGGCCATACGCGTCGGCCCAATGACGCCGAGTACCCCGACCACTTCATCGCTAACCGAATACGATGAGGTCACCAAGCTGCAACGATCAAAAGCCCGGTAGCCGGATTCTTCGCCGATAAATATCTGTACGCCATCGGCTTTCATGCATTGATCCAGCAAATGAATAACGCCCTGCTTTTGGCTGAATGCTTCAAACAGATTTTTTAGTCGATCCATGTCGGATAGCTCGGAAAAACCCATTAAATTGGTTTCGCCGGTCAGCACATAATCATCTTTTTTATTGTCCTGATCGAACGCCAGCTGCGCCATTTTTACCGCATCCAGCATGCCTTGATTCATGCGTTCCTGGTCTTCCTGCAACTCTTTTAAAACAGCTTTGCGCACCGCATTAAGGCTACGCCCGGAATAAATCGAATTCAAATAATTGGCCGCCTGTTGTAATTCGGCGGGGCTGAATACTTTGGAGGTATGGATGATTTTGTTATGGACTTCCTGCTCATTGGTAACAAAAATGACTAATACGCGGGTGTGAGATAAAGACAGGAACTCGATATGGCGTAGACAGACCAGCTCTCTTTTGGGCAAAGTCACTACCCCGGCCATCTGCGACAATTCCGACAGCAGACGCGAAGCGACGCCGATTGCATCATTAGTGTCCTCGCTTAAAGATAAGCCTTGATGTAACCGGGTCAAGTCTTTCGATTCCAGAGGCTTGACCGTCAATAAACTGTCAACAAACAGGCGGTAACCGCTGACCGTAGGCACCCGTCCTGCCGAAGTATGCGGCGAATGTACCAGCCCCAGGTCTTCCAGATCGGCCATGACATTACGAATAGTCGCCGGACTTAAATTTAAATCCGAATCTTTTGATAAGGCCCGCGAACCCACAGGCTGGCCATCATTGATATAACGCTCGACCAGCGCTTTTAATAGCTGTAGCGACCGCTCATTTAAAACTTGCGTATTACTCACACCAACCTCTGCAACTAAGATTAGCACTCCATTAATACGAGTGCCAGCGGAGCAAAGTATCAGCTCACCGAACTATTGTCAACAAGCCTAAAAGGTTGGTTAATGCTTAGTTTTTTACTACGGAGTAAGTCTTGCCATCTCAAAACTACCGCTCTCTTACCCAAACAATTTTACTTTATTTTCTGTTATGACAATGTGATGAATTTTATTCTTCAACATTAGCTTAGCCGCGTCCTTGGCAGGCGTATGCGGGCCAACCTCAATAATTTGTACATACGCACGTCCCGACCCTGTCGCGCAGCATCATGACTCGCACTCTGTTGAGCGCAAATCTCTGCCAAGTAAAATGAGCACCCAAAGAAGTGCTTTTATGAGCGCATGCAGCCTGACTAATGCCCAGAATCAGCTGCACTTTAGCTCAAGAATGAGCCGTATATAACCAACTGCAAAAACACCAATCCCCAGAAATAAAGTCCGAAAAGAACGGCTTTGACTTGTATGGGTTGTTCAGAAGAATTACGCCTGATAATAACGATACCGCCCAGAGTCGCCATCAGCGCGATGACGACTCCGATCGATGCAATATTCATTGTTAATCTCTTACCGGAGGGGGCGCCAGCACGACTCTTGACCCATTGCTTTCCGCGGGACTGACAACACCGGCCGCTTCCATGCCTTCGATCATGGTTGCGGCACGGTTGTAACCGACTTTAAAGCGTCTTTGTACGCTGGATATTGAGGCTTTACGAGTTTCGGTAACAAATTGCACGGCTTCATCATACAAAGCATCCGCTTCGGAATCGCCATTGCCGCCACCGCCGCCCATACTGTAGCCATCGCTGGAATCGGAAGAATCGCGGGTGATGTCCTCCAAATAATCAGGCGGCGCGGTTTGTTTTAAAAATTCGACCACTCGATGCACTTCATGGTCGTCGACAAATGCGCCGTGAGCACGAATTGGTATGCTGGTTCCTGAAGGTAAAAACAGCATGTCACCGTTGCCCAACAAGGTTTCGGCGCCGCCTTGATCAAGAATGGTGCGTGAGTCGATGCGTGATGACACCTGGAATGAAATCCGGGTCGGTACGTTGGCTTTGATCAAACCGGTCAATACGTCAACCGATGGGCGCTGGGTCGCAAGAATCAAATGGATACCGGCCGCTCGGGCTTTTTGCGCCAGACGTGCGATCAGTTCTTCCACCTTTTTACCGACAATCATCATCATATCGGCTAATTCGTCGATAACAATGACGATGCTGGGCAGGGTATTCAAGGTGGGATACTCTTCCCCTTCCTCCAACGGATTGATCATTTGGAACATCGGGTCTCTGATGGTCTCGCCTCTTGCTGTCGCGTCTTCTACCAATTGATTGAATCCGGCCAAGTTTCTGACACCCATTTTAGACATTAGCTTATAGCGTCTTTCCATTTCGGCAACCGCCCAACGTAGCGCGTTGCTGGCTTCCTTCATATCGGTTACGACGGGAGTCAATAAATGTGGAATACCTTCATAAACCGATAACTCCAGCATCTTCGGGTCGATCATGATCAAGCGCACCTGTTCCGGAGTTGCTTTATAAAGCAGACTGAGGATCATGGTGTTAATAGCGACCGACTTACCTGAACCTGTGGTACCTGCAACCAGTGCATGGGGCATTTTGCCAAGATCGGCAACCATCGGCGTGCCGGAAATATCCTTGCCCATTGCCAGGGTCAGCATGGACTTGGACTTTTCGAACGGTGCCGACACCAACAATTCGCGCAAAGTCACCATTTCGCGTTCCCGGTTGGGAATTTCAAGACCGACTACCGATTTACCGGGGATAATTTCAACGATTCGAACACTGGTGACCGACAACGCTCTGGCCAAATCTTTGGATAATGTGCTAATGCGGCTGACTTTAACACCAGCCGCCGGTTGTATTTCAAAACGGGTGATGACAGGACCTGGATGAAAACCAACCACAGAGACGACGACATTAAAATCGGCGAGAATGTCTTCCACCAAGCGCGACATTTCTTCCAGATCGGTCTGTGAATATCCGATAACGCGCGTATCTCGGTGATCCAGTAACTCCAGAGAAGGCAACACGCCTTTGCTGGCATCATATTTAACGGTCGGCTGTTTTTTAGGTGGAAGCGTGTTTTTTGTTATTTTTTCTACAGGTTTTTCGATAGTCGGTATGACTTTAGCGCTGATTTTTTTCTTAAGTTCCGGCCTTCCTTGATTATTGACCAACGTCTGGGGGCGATTCATCTGGGTGCGATTGGCCGAATGCTCCTGCAACAAACCCAGAACGCTATTACAGAAAACCCGGCATATAAATACGGTGTATTTGCCGATGACATCTATTAGCGCGACCCATGACAGGCCGGTAACCAAAGTAACCCCGGCCAATAAAATTACCAGTAAGAATAGCGTTGCCCCTGAATTACCGAATACTACCAGCAACGCATTGCCGGTTTCCTGGCCTAAAATGCCGCCGGTGTTGCTGGGCAGTTCTATCCCTATCCTTAATAAATATAAATTTAATAATGCAGCACCTGAAATAATGGTCGCTATAGAGCCTATCCATTGCAGCGCGACAACCATCTTTTCGCGTCCTTGTCTGCCTCGGGTGTAAATCAGGTAACCTTGCCAGAAGATAATGACCGGAAACAGATAAGCGACTAAACCGAAACAGCTGAGCATGAAATCGGCGATCCATGCGCCAAAAACCCCGCACGCGTTAGAGACTGTCTGCACTGATCCGCTATGCGTCCAGCCTGCATCCTCGTTACTAAAAGTGATCAGCGAAATTAAAAAAAATAATGCACCTGCGATGAAGCCTAATAAAGCAACTTCACGCAAACCGCGAAAGGTTTTTTCTTCCATTACAGCAGCCATATTTAACAACTCGTCACATAAATTACTAATAAAACATAATTATAGATCAATAATGATATGTTTTACATTAGTAATATCCACAATAAACTCCAGCTCTCATTTCTGCCATTACCCGCCGACTATACTGATAAAACAGTTTACGAAACACGCTTTCCTCTTCATAATTAATTTTTTTCAGTCTTGCCTAGTGCAAAGGATTTTTAATGAGTGAGTCCAAACATTGCCGTCTTTTGATTCTCGGCTCCGGTCCTGCCGGTTATACCGCCGCAATCTATGCCGCGCGCGCCAACATGAATCCGGTTATCATTACGGGTATGCAACAAGGCGGCCAGTTAACTACAACGACCGAAGTAGATAACTGGCCCGGCGATATTGAAGGCTTGCAAGGGCCCGCACTCATGGAGAGAATGCTTAAACATGCCGAACGCTTTAATACCGAAATAATTTTCGACCACATACACACTGCCGATCTGTCCGCTCGTCCGTTTACATTATCTGGCGATTCAGGCACTTACACCTGTGATGCGCTGATTATTGCAACCGGCGCCTCAGCGCGTTATTTAGGCATGGAATCCGAGGAAGCTTTCAAAGGCAAAGGCGTATCGGCTTGCGCTACCTGCGACGGTTTTTTCTACAGAAACAAACCCGTTGCGGTCATCGGCGGCGGCAATACGGCTGTTGAAGAAGCGCTTTATTTATCTAATATTGCCTCAAAAGTCGTTGTCGTGCATCGCCGAGATAAATTCCGTTCCGAAAAGATCCTTTCCGACAAGCTGATTGAAAAATCTCAAAACGGCAATGTCAACATTGAGTGGAATTACCAGCTTGATGAAGTACTGGGCGACGACATGGGTGTTACCGGCCTTAGAATCAAGAACACTCAAGACGGCTCGACCAAAGAACTGGATGTACATGGTGTATTTATAGCCATTGGCCACACTCCCAATACCGGTATTTTTGAAGGCCAGCTGGATATGGAGCACGGCTATATTAAAGTCAAAAGCGGTATTCACGGCAACGCCACCGCAACCAGCGTTGAAGGCGTATTTGCTGCGGGCGATGTAATGGACTCGGTTTATAAACAAGCCATTACTTCAGCAGGCGCAGGCTGTATGGCGGCGCTGGATGCAGAAAAATTCCTCGATGAATTAGTCGGTTGAGCGGTAATTTGGGTTTAATGCCTGACCTGACTTTTCAGTTTCATGCCTTAAATCAAGTCAAGCTATGCGACTGACTGTTCTTGACCCGAAAAATCCACAGCAAGATTTTCCACTGGCAAGCCAAGCCCTCCGCGAACCGGACGGTTTACTTGCCATAGGGGGATGCCTGTCCCAAAATCGGTTGTTAAATGCTTACCGGCATGGAATATTTCCCTGGTATAACCGCGGCGAACCTATCTTATGGTGGTCGCCGGACCCCCGCTTGGTTTTATTTCCCGATAAACTGGTTATTTCCCACAGCTTGCGTAAAACCTTACGGAAAAATATTTTTTCAGTAACGTTTGACCAGGCTTTTAATGAAGTCATTACTGCCTGTGCGAATCCCCGCAAAGACAGCGCAGGCACTTGGATCACAGCAGAAATCAACGCTGCATACAATCAACTGCATCAAGCAGGATTTGCCCATTCGGTTGAAACATGGATTGGCGATGAATTGGTTGGCGGGTTATACGGTGTCGCACTGGGACAGGTTTTTTTGGGCGAATCGATGTTTCACACCAGAACCGATGCTTCCAAAGTAGCTTTCGTTACTTTGGTTCAGCTGCTTAAGTCTTGGGATTACCGAGTGGTGGACTGCCAAGTCCATACAAAGCACTTGGAAAGTCTTGGCGCCCAGGAAATCAGCCGGGATTATTTTATAAAGTTACTCGACCAATATTGCGACGTTCCTGCCAAGCCGTCCGCCTGGCAAGCTCAATAACTGCCGCTCTGGTCAATGCCGCTATCTTTTTTTCCATTAACTATGCGTTGCATACGATACATCGCAAGGCCTATGTTGGCCTGTTGGGCAAAATATTTAAACGCATTAAAATCTTCTTCAGTTAACGGTTCGTTACTTATTGCCCGATCAGTATAAATCAAGCCAATCGGTATCTTGTTGAAAAAAACCGGCATAATAAAACATTCGTTTTTTCCAACTACATTAATATCCCGGAGTGTATACAACTTGGCATTAACCAAAGGTTTAGCCCAGAAAGCCTGAGTACCTGCCAAAACATGAAAAAAAATATTGGGTGGTGTTTCCGCGATATTGAAAATGACCTTGTGCTCATATGCGTCTTTGCGCCAACCCAAAGACAGCCTTTCTTTAAGAGACTGCTTGTCGGTGACTAACAAAGAAAAAATAGTTCGATCCATACCGATACCCCGATGAATCCCCTCAAGCACTGTCTCAAGTAACAAATTGATGTCAAATTGATCACTTATTATTGACACTATGTCCTGCGAAATATGCAGTTGCAGTTGTTTTTTATCAACAACCGGCAATGACTGCTCTAGGTCGACAGCTTTATTTAGACGACTTTGAATGAGCATGGCGGCATCAATGGCGCCAAATTGACAAGCCATATCAGAGGCGGTGACGGTATTATTCTGAAGCTTTTCAATGATAACTTTTTGCGGCTGCTTGGTAAGAACTTCAATCGAGGTATAAATAAATCTGGTGTATGGCGAACTTGAATAAAGGTGGCGACCTCTGCTGAGATTAGATTAATGAGATCGAATGACAGCAAAAAAGGTACGCCATGAATAAAGATAAGGTAAAAGGGTTTGATACTCCAGGTGCAATTAACGATAGCCTGACAGAGCTATTGCGGCAAGGGGCCCGAGGCTTGATAGAAAAGCAGTTGAGACGGAACTGCAATTTTTTTTGAGTCACTATGAGAATGTGACCGACCTGACAGGACGGAAAACGGTAGTTCGCAATGGTTACTTACCGGAGCGGGACGTATTAACAGGGCTTGGA
>Ga0208270_100068_pt1 | contig 73966 bp, 65 predicted proteins | sample LakWasM109_LOW13_2_FD_183925 | JGI IMG/M metagenome (GOLD analysis project Ga0208270, IMG submission 183925) | Freshwater sediment methanotrophic microbial communities from Lake Washington under simulated oxygen tension - Sediment Metagenome... | ecosystem: Environmental > Aquatic > Freshwater >...
GAATTCATGTGTTCACTCACCAGACGTTGGTAGCGGTCGTTTAGACGTGAGTCCACGCCGGATAGGCTTTTTTAAAATCATGCGGCATCATGCCAAAGTTTACGAAAAGTTGTGTAGATACTTATGCCCGAAGGGAGAGGGGGACAAAAGCCGCAATTCGTGCCCGCGTCGAATATAACTACAACCTGTTCATCGATTCATAGACCAGATTTAACAGCATCACCTGGTCGGTAAGCTCAAGCTCATGAAACAGTACCCCATGCGAGAACCTGAGCGGCGCGTCTTTTTTCTTGCCGGGCAACTGTTGAATACTGCGAATCGTCACGCTGGTATCGATATGCGCATTCTGATTGCTCGGTTTTATAGGGAAGTCGAAAGAAATTAACGCTTCTTGATTAAGCTCGCCCAGCGCACTATCGGCAATTATTGCCGCGCCTGTGACACTAATATCGGCAATAACGCCGGCCTGAGCCACGCCATTGACCTGCACCGGCAAATTGACCTTGGCCCTGATCGCACCGCGCAATGCGATGGCTTGGATAGCCGTGGGGAAACTCAGATGCATATAATGATGCGGAGCCCTGAAGATAGTTTTTACACTGCACGTCAAGGTAAAAACATCCACTCCTGATAATATCCGCAGGGTAACCTGTTCACCTACCTGGATTTGAATGGAAAGCCCGTTCTCAATAGGCGTCTTTATTATCAAGTACTCGCCATCGACGTAACCGATGAGTTCTGTGTAATAAATCAGCTGATTGGCGCCATTTTGCATCGCCATTTGCAAGCGCGCCCCGACTTGCAGATTAATATCCCTAAACGTAGCCATCTTGTTTTCATCCAAATTCTAAGGGGTTTGGATTATACAAATAAACAGCACAACTAGAAAGGTTACATCAGTCTCGATGCCCCTCAGGCATAGGGCCTATACAGCCGACAACGTCAATACAAGCCCAACTGCAACTGGGCCACTTCCGACATCATTTCCCGCGACCAGGGCGGGTCAAGCACCACTTCGACATTAACGCTGCCAACGCCGGGCAATGCGCGGATGCATTTTTCCACGTCGCTCTGGATAACAGGTCCCATCCCGCAGCCAGGGGCGGTTAGGGTCATCATGATATGAACATCATTCAGGCCTTCATCTGTAGGCGTTACCTTACACTGATAAACCAGCCCGAGATCGACAATGTTGACCGGAATTTCCGGGTCGTAAACCGTTTTCATCACTTCCCAACAGTTTTGTTCAACCGCCGCCGCATCGGTTTCCGATACCAGCGTTTGCAGCTGATGCGCTTCCTTACCCAACGCATCGGCATCGGCTCCGGCAATCCGCACCATGTGACCGTGGTCGGTGACCACCGTATAGTTGTCGCCGAGCGCCTGATGAATGGTGACTATCTGGCCTTGACTTAAAGTCCCGGTATTGCCGTCAGGAATAGTAACAATGTTGACATCTCGGGTTAAAACAACGTCTTCTCTTTCAGCCATAATCGTTCAGTTATAAATAGAAGGTTCGAGCATCGATAGCCTGGCCGGTTATGCCTATACTTTCAGCGCCGAATAAATACAGATAAAGCGGCGCCAATGATTGCATTGACGGCAACTTGCTTTTATCTTCCGCCGGATAGGCCCGTTTTCTTAACGGGGAGTCCACCGGCCCCGGTATCAGGGTATTGACCCTGATTTTGCCGAAGGCTTCATGCTCATCGGCCAGTATGTTTGCCAAGCCTTCCATAGCTATTTTTGAAACGCCGTAAGCGCCCGCATAAGCCGGGGCTTTTCTGGCGGAAGAATCGGAGGTGAATACGATAGACGCATGCTCGCTCTTTTGCAGCACCGGCAACAACACCCGGCACAGTAGAAAAGGCGCATTCAGGTTGACGTTTAAAGTATGCCCCCAGTCTTTGGTTTTATGCGTGGCAATGGGAGAAAAGGCGCTGAACTCTACCGCCGAATGCAAGATGCCTTGCAGAGAACCGTATTTTTCATCAATCGTATCGGCCAATTCCTGATACTCGTTTTCATTGGCGCCCGCCAAATCAAACGGATAAATGACCGGTTCGGGTGCATTGATGGTCAAAATCGCATCGTAAACCGCTTCCAGTTTAGCAATAGTCTTATCCAGCAAAATGATGTGCGCGCCGTGTTTGGCCAGCGCCAGAGCCGCGGTGCTGCCTAAGCCTCCGCCCGCGCCGGTAATTAAGATGACTTGATTTGTTAGCGGCATGACAGTGATGCTATCCAGGTTGATATTTGATCGGGCGACTCGATTAACGCATCAGCGCCCCAGGTTTCCGGTGCATCGCCGGGATTAATGTAGCCGTAAAGCGCGGCCAGTGTTTTCATTTGCGCATTTTTTCCGGCGGTAATGTCATGCAGCGCATCGCCGATATAGACGCATTCCCGCGGATCGACCCCCGCTTGTTTGCAGGCTAACAGCATCGGTTCCGGATGGGGTTTGGGATTAGCGGTAGTGTCGCCGCTGACGATGCAGGCGGCGCGCTCGGTCAGCTTTAGCGCCGCCATCAGCGGGTTGGTGAAGCGTTCGCGTTTATTAGTGACCACGCCCCACTTCAGCCCTTGCGCTTCAATCGCCGCCAACGTATCGGCCATGCCCGAAAAAAAGACCGCGTACTCGGCGATATTATTCTGGTAGTGAGTCAGCATGGTTTCCAAAATAGCGGCCTTTACCTGCTCGTCAAGTGAAGGCTGGCTTGCATTAATCATTGCCGCAGCGCCGTAGGAAATAAACGGTTTGATGATTTCAGTTTCCGCGACATCAAAGCCGTGGCAGCTTAGCGCCCGGTTCAGGCAGGAAATCAAATCCGGCGCAGTATCGACCAGAGTACCGTCAAGATCGAATAATACGCAGGATAATTTAAAATCGGCGGACATGCTTATTCGACGCGCTTAAAGGCAGCGATGTAATTCACATCAATGTCTTTGCCAAGACTGAAATGCTTGCTGAACGGATTGTATTCAATGCCTACCATGCCCTGCAATTCAAGCCCTGCCGCGCGCGCCGACCGGCACAGCTCCGACGGTTTGATAAAGGTTTTAAAATCATGGGTGCCTTTGGGCAGCATTCGCAGCACGTATTCCGCAGCAAAAATAGCCAATAAATACGCTTTAGGCTTACGGTTGAGCGTCGAGAAAAACACCATGCCGCCGGGTTTAACCATTTTGGCGCAAGCCGAGATAATCGAACCGGGATCGGGCACATGCTCAAGCATTTCCATGCAAGTCACATGATCGAAACCTTCCGGCTGCTGTTCGGCCAAGTCTTCGGCGCTGATTTTTTGATAATGTGCGTTAACGCCGGATTCAAGCCCGTGCAGATCGGCAATATCAATCAAATCCTCGCTCAGATCGATACCCAAGGCATCAGCGCCTTGCTTAGCCAGGCCCTCGGTTAAAATGCCCCCGCCGCAACCGACATCGACGATGCGAGAACCTGCAATATCCGCATACCCCTGGATAAACCGGATACGCAGCGGATTAATATCATGCAGGGTTTTAAATTCGCCCTGAGCGTCCCACCAGCGTTCCGCCATCGAGCCGAATTTATGGATTTCGTGCGGGTGTACATTGTTTGTTGCTGTCATCGTGCTAACCATGATTTAAGGTTGATATAGTCTACTATATTACTGGGTTATTCGTCATATGTTGTTCTGTAGCGAACAATTTTCATAATACCTGATTTGAGCAAGCCGAATCCGCCCATTCATCTGTTTATTTCCTGCCGCCTGCCGGACAAAAAAAAGGCCGATGCACAGGCACCGGCCTTTTGCTTAGCGCGTCAGATTACAGGCTATTAACCGCATTCAATTCCTGGAAAGCTTGTTCCAAACGAGTCACCATGCCGACTTCACCGGCACGTTGCCAAACGCGCGGATCGTAGTATTTTTTGTTGGGCTTGTCGTCGCCGTCAGGATTGCCGATTTGACCTTGCAAATAACCTTCGTTTTGCTTGTAGTAGTTCATGATGCCTTCCCAAGTCGCCCATTGGGTATCGGTATCGATGTTCATCTTGATCACGCCGTAGCTGATCGATTCCTTGATTTCTTCAGCGCTGGAACCTGAACCGCCGTGGAATACGAAATTCAGCGTGTTGGTTGGCACGCCGAATTTTTCGGAAACGTGTTTTTGCGAGTTAGCCAAAATGCTTGGCGTCAATTTAACGTTACCCGGCTTATAAACACCGTGAACATTACCGAAAGAAGCGGCAATGGTAAAACGCGGGCTGATTTTGCTTAACTCTTCGTAAGCGTAAGCCACGTCTTCAGGCTGGGTGTACAGCATGGAATGATCCATATCGCTGTTGTCGACGCCGTCTTCTTCACCGCCGGTGCAGCCTAATTCGATTTCCAACGTCATGCCCATTTTGGACATGCGCGCCAAATATTCGCCGCAAATTTCGATATTTTCTTTCAGGCTTTCTTCGGACAAATCCAGCATGTGCGAGCTGAACAAAGGCTTGCCGGTTTCGGCAAAATGTTTTTCACCGGCATCCAGCAATCCGTCGATCCAAGGCAGCAGTTTTTTAGCCGCGTGGTCGGTATGTAAAATAACCGGTACGCCGTACGCTTCCGCCATAGTGTGTACGTGTTTAGCGCCTGAGATAGCGCCCAAGATAGCCGCTTGCTGACCTTCCGCTTTAAGGCCTTTACCGGCCACAAATGCCGCGCCGCCATTGGAAAACTGGATAACGATAGCCGATTTTACTTTCGCGGCCGCTTCCAGCGCTGCATTAATCGAATCCGTGTTAATGACGTTGACCGCGGGCAATGCAAAGCTGTTTTCTTTGCAAATCGCAAAGATTTTTTGTACGTCATCGCCAGTGACAACACCGGGTTTTACTACATCTAAAATTTTCTGTGACATTAGGGTTCCTGTTTCAATCTGTTACGTTGAGAATAATCAAGCCGAGAGTCATTGCGATGGCGGATACCAATCCCCACAGCCCAATGCGGTCTGCCGGGTATTATAAAGTGTGTTCATGCAATAGGCTACTCTTGCCAATAAGCTGCCCCGGCGGCGAAATGCATTATGACCGGATTCAGAAATCTTGTGATATATGCCAATCAGACTTCGGAAGTATGTCGGAGAATGCCAACTTGCGCTGCTGGCTTCAATGAGGCTCCGGCATGACGCCGGAGAATGCACTTTTTCCAATATATATCCGTAACTCTTACTTACGCTTCAATGAGGCTCCGGTATGACGCCGGAGAATGCCTGCAATTGCTGGATGCGTTAATCAGCTTGGGCATGCTTCAATGAGGCTCCGGCATGACGCCGGAGAATGCCGCAACGTCCACGAACAACCACTATAACTACTGGTGGCTTCAATGAGGCTCCGGCATGACGCCGGAGAATACACAATCTGGAAGAAATCATCGCGCCGCCCGGAGCCGGCTTCAATGAGGCTCCGGCATGACGCCGGAGAATACTGAGAGCGTTGATTATCTTCCCCAGCGATTGGGCGGCTTCAATGAGGCTCCGGCATGACGCCGGAGAATACCAGGATTGACAGAATCATCTATTAATGCCGCGCTAGCTTCAATGAGGCTCCGGCATGACGCCGGAGAATACAAGGCGAACAATACCTCAGTCAGCTGCAGGCTGTTATTGCTTCAATGAGGCTCCGGCATGACGCCGAAGAATACTTTTTATCCAGGCGGCAATCTGTTCGGCATTGTAAAGAGCTTCAATGAGGCTCCGGCATGACGCCGGAGAATGCAAGGGTCGCCAGTCAGTGTTGCATAGCTGACGATAAGCTTCAATGAGGCTCCGGCATGACGCCGGAGAATGCCCGAGCCGGTCAAAGACGCATTCGAGCGAGCGATTAGCTTCAATGAGGCTCCGGCATGACGCCGGAGAATGCCGAGTGCATTAGCTGGCATCGACTGTATCCGGCTTCGCTTCAATGAGGCTCCGGCATGACGCCGGAGAATGCCAAAAATAAAAGGCTTGGAACAACAACGAAATCAAGCTTCAATGAGGCTCCGGCATGACGCCGGAGAATGCTCGGGTGCGGCCTGCCAGGGTTGAGCTGTTGGGGTTGCTTCAATGAGGCTCCGGCATGACGCCGGAGAATGCCTATTGACGTTATAAAATACCACATAGATTTTATGATGCTTCAATGAGGCTCCGGCATGACGCCGGAGAATGCGATATTACACTCCGTAATCCAACTAGCTCTTCATTTGCTTCAATGAGGCTCCGGCATGACGCCGGAGAATGCTGTCGGGCAGGTGTCGATTTTCGCCGATCGCGTCCTGCTTCAATGAGGCTCCGGCATGACGCCGGAGAATGCTTGGTTCAAGGATGGCGCTTTTGTCGTACTTAGTGCAGCTTCAATGAGGCTCCGGCATGACGCCGGAGAATGCAGCCAGGGCGGTTTGGCGGATCGAACTTATCGCGGGGCTTCAATGAGGCTCCGGCATGACGCCGGAGAATGCAAACAATGACTATGACAATAAAACAAATAATCGCTGCTTCAATGAGGCTCCGGCATGACGCCGGAGAATGCAAACTATCAAAAACAAAACCGCCCTCGCGTATATAGCTTCAATGAGGCTCCGGCATGACGCCGGAGAATGCCATGTGGGAGGGAGAGAGGCAAACGGACACAACTGGCTTCAATGAGGCTCCGGCATGACGCCGGAGAATGCAAGTTAAAAAGCCGTATTATCGAAAAAATGAGCGCTGGGCTTCAATGAGGCTCCGGCATGACGCCGGAGAATGCTAAAAGCGGCTTACCGCAACGGCGCTGTAATGCTGATGCTTCAATGAGGCTCCGGCATGACGCCGGAGAATGCGGCAAACGCCTACTGGTTACCAGCAGAGCGGAAATGCTTCAATGAGGCTCCGGCATGACGCCGGAGAATGCACACGCAGTTGCTGCAACAATGGTCCGATACCTACCCAGCTTCAATGAGGCTCCGGCATGACGCCGGAGAATGCGAAATTCAACTTCCGCAAGCGCGTCGGCGGCGGCATGCTTCAATGAGGCTCCGGCATGACGCCGGAGAATGCTAGACCAATTGGAGTGGAGTGTAACCTGTTGAACTTGCTTCAATGAGGCTCCGGCATGACGCCGGAGAATGCCCCCAGGCAGCGGCAAGACTGCTTGGCTTGTCCAAGCTTCAATGAGGCTCCGGCATGACGCCGGAGAATGCAAATCAGCACTGGTGGGGGCACCGTGCTGAGAAAAAGCTTCAATGAGGCTCCGGCATGACGCCGGAGAATGCCGAATTTAACCTGATCATGGGGCAGCTAGAGATCAACAGCTTCAATGAGGCTCCGGCATGACGCCGGAGAATGCAGCCCGCGCTGGAGGCCTTAATCTGCCTGGCCTGCACGGGCTGTTTGCGAGGGCTGCTTGACAACGCCCCGCAACTGTACACAAAAAACCGCCTCCCGAATAGCCGTTTTTCATAACATACTGATTTTTAAAGAGCCATCCGTCTGCGAACGCTGACGGCATTTTGCGCGCCACTACAGCGCTCGTCAAGCGGCGGCAGACAATCCGCATCAGACGATCACCGGCTGGCGTTCCTGCACTTCAAACGACTTGCCCAAACTCACCACCGACGGCTTGACGGTTTCCGCAGGGCCGATATTCATGATCAAAATATGATCTTCGCTGTGATGAATGATGCCGTCCAGCAAGGCGATCAGTTCGGCATGGCGTTTGCGGCTTAACCGGCATTGAAACACCGACAATTGCAGCCAGTCGCCGTAGCCTTTCATCAGCCGGAACACCCGCCGCCAGCGTTTAGTGTCGTGAATGTCATACGTGACAATGTAAAGATGTTCGTAATTAGCCATTAGTTTAGACACCGTGGGTAGTAGTGAGAAAACCGCTCATACTTCAACAGACTCAGCACGAACGGTTTCCACGCGCTTCGACTGATTTTTCTGGAATTAGCGGGTGGTGAAGTTGGGGTATTCCTGCAATTCGCCGAGCAGATAGCGCCCGAACAGCCGCGCCTGAATCTCGAACAAACGCCGGTAATTAACCTTGTAACCGAACAAGGGATGCGTGATTTCCTGGCTCAAGCGCCGTTCGAACGCCGCGATAAAGCGCTTGCGCCCGGCATCGCTCAGCGCCACGCTACCGGCCGCGCTGATAAAATCGCTGGGCCGCACCTCCCCGTTGTTAATGGCCTGCAACACCACCGAATCGGCGATGATCGGCCGGAACGGTTCCATGATATCCAGCGCCAACGCCGGTCGTCCGTATCGCGGCTGGTGATAAAAGCCGCGATACGCATCCAGGCCGACCGCGGTTAAATTGACCGTCCAGGTCCGCACCAGCAGCGAGTAAGCGAACGACAGCAAGGCATTGACCGGATCGGTCGGCGGCCTGCGGTTGCGGGTGGTAAAGTCGAAACTCATCTGGCGGCTGTCGTCCGGTTTTTTAATCAACCGGTCGAAAGCGCCGAAATACAACGCCGCAGCCGCGCCTTCAAAACCTAGCAGCTGTTGCAAATCCGCCGCCCGTTGCGCTTTATCGGCCAAGGCTTTCAGCTGGTCCAGCAGTTCGTCCGGTTTGTCGTCCAGCCGCCAGTTGCGGCGCAGCAGCGTCCGGCAATTCTGGATTTTGGCGCGCACCAGATTGCGGGCAATTGCCAGACAGGCAAGGTCGTCGAAACTGGCGCGGTATTGGGCGGTGCGCAGTTCGACGTTTTTATGGCCGGTGCCGACGGTGTGGCCGAAAAACCAGCCGCCGAAGCTGTGCCAGCTGACCGGAATATCGCGCTTCATCAAGTCCTGCAAACACGGGGTGGTGATGTAAACGTTGCCCATGACCACCACTTGCGAGGTATCCAGCAATCGCACCGTTTGCACTTTTTCGTCGTCGATGCTGATTTCCAGCTCCTCGGCTTTTTTGGCGACTTTGGCTTTGTAGGCCTGCACATAGACCGGCAGGGCTTCGTCGCGCATCACCGCCAGCGGCCTGGGTTCGATAGCGGCATTGCGCAGATAATTGACCTCGTCCGGCAGGCAAATGCCGACCAGCGAGCAGGCGGGGCATTTCGGGCTGTCCTGCAACGGCGGCGGAATATGGCCGCCGGAAGCAATCAAGCGCAAGCCGTTGATCGCGTTAAAAGTCAGTTGGCGCAGTTCGTCATCGAACGCCACCCGCACCCGTTCGCGGCTTTGCACAAAATACAACACGCCTTGTTCGCAAACATAGCCGTGCTCTTGTAACACCAAGCCCTGCACGCACAATTGCACGCGTTCGGGATCGTAAGCGCCGCGCGGCACATGCGGGCGCTTGCCGCGTTTGTAATCGACCGGCGTGACTTCGCCCTCCTCCGCTTCGATCAAATCCAGTTTGGCGATCAGCCCCAGGCGGTTGGACGACAAGGTAATGGAGCGGCCGTGGAGTTTTTCCTGTTCAAGCTCGTCGGCTTCCGGAAAACTTTTGGCCGGTTGATCGACGCGGCGATGGGCATGGTCGCCTTCGACCGTATCCGCCGACGCCGCCCATTCGCCCTGCACCCATTCCAGGTAGGCCAAACGCGGGCAGTATTGGTATTCGTTGATCATCCGCGCCGGCAGCAGCGGCATATCGCCGCTCAGTTCCGGGAACGGCATCGGCAATTCGAGTTGGATGGGGGGTTGATTGTCAGTCATTTTGTAATACAATCCGTATTGTTAAATAAACATTGGCAACGAGTATTCAGTCAATCTTGTTTTGTCTGCTGATAATTTAACTGTGGGAGCGGCTTTAGCCGCGACAATCGCGGCTAAAGCCGCTCCCACATAGCCTTCTTCACTCGACATTATAAATTTGACTGAGTACTGGAACTCGCGAATCACTGAAAGCCTGCTCCATCCCCCACTGGCGAAGGATGTTGCGGTTCGCGCTGAATAGTTATAAACATGAGGAGAATACGATGACCGCGATCAGCCTGCGTCTACCCAATGACATTGAAGCCAATCTCAAAGCCGAAGCCCGGCTGGAAGGCAAAACCCAATCCGAAATTGCCCGGCTGGCGATCACGGAATACCTGGCCCGCCGCGAGAAAGAGCGGTTTATGGCGGAGCTGGTTGCAGAAATGCGCACAGCCTACTCCAACCCGGAAATTCGCCGCGAAGCACTGGAAATAGCCGAGGATTTGGTTGACGACGGCCTGGATGCCATCATCGCCGACGAACGCGCCGCCGGGATCGATCCAGATGAAAAATGGTGGCGGTGATGAAACGCGGCGAAATTTGGGTTGGTAACCTTAATCCATCGCGAGGCCGAGAAATCGGAAAAATCCGCCCGGTTTTGATCATCCAGTCCGATGAGTTGGGCGAAGACATTACGCCGATGCTGGTGATTTTGCCGCTGTCCACTCAAGTATATCCGGCATTTAAACGTTGGCGAGTAACCATTCCTGCCCGAGGCCGTCTGCTGAAGCCTTGCCAGATCGTCACCGACCAACCCCGAGCCTTGGATCGCGACCGCTTCGGCGAAGGCCCGCTGACAACCTTGACTGCCGAGGAACTGGCGGCGGTGGAGAAGAGTTTGCTGGGGGTTATGGGGATGTTGTGAAGGCATTATTATTCACTCGGTGTAAAAAGCCCTAAACCAAAGTGACAGCCGAAACCTAGAAGCAATGGCCCGGCAACAGGTTCGGCAAAGGTGATCTGCCAGAACGAGCCGTGACTATCGGGCTGGGTTAAGCCGCGTTTGCTGCGAAAGCGGTGATAATCGATAGGCCTTAGCCTACGGCCTTCGAACGATACTGTTTCCTGTGGTTGCAACCAAACTATTTCCGGCAAGCCTCTTTCGCGGCATTCGCGGCGAATTTGCGCTTCAATGTCGAAATTTTTCTTACAATGCCAAGGATGCAGGTAAGGTGTCCGGGATTGCCAAACTGTCGACTGTTGCAATAGCGGTAGCGCAAAGCTGGATTTTTCACCGATCTGTTCCAATATCAACTGCCATTCCTGACCATCGCGGTTCCAAATTTTATCGAGATTTTCCAGTACCCGACGGGTATCTGCATCAAAACCATCCGGAATATGAATCACGGCATGACCAATGCGGCCTTGGTTATCGGCTTCAGGGATAAAAAAGGCGTGTCGATGGCGATTTTCATCGGGCAAACCATGCCCCGAAAGCAAGGCCGGGATGGTATCCGCGCTCAGTTCACGTTTGGCTTTGCCCAGTGCGGCATTGCGCAGCCATTCACCGAATTTCAAGGTGTCTTCGATACGTACCAACGGCTTGCCGTAAATTGCATAACGCACCGTATCGGCAGGCGGATGGATGCGGCGGCGCGGCTGACTGGCAACGCTGCTGCGCAAAGCCTGGATCGAACGTTGGTAAAGCAGCTTTTTAGCCGACGGCGGCGCGCTCCAGCCCGCGGCTTGCAGGTCGGCGGTATCGAGGCTAAGCGCATCCAGCCAATTGTTTTTCAATGTCGCAGCGATTTGTCCCCGTTCTTTTTTCGATAACTGTCGGGCTTCCAGTCCTTGTAAAAACTGGCTGTGAAAGGTCTCGTATTCGGCAGGCGACAAAGGCAAGTACAAATGCACCGGTTCGCTGCCGACTTCACCGGTTGCCAAATCAATGACCGTTTCTCCGGGTCGACAATTCAATTCGCCGTTCCATTCCGGCAGTCTTTTGGCTTCAATCCAGGATTCGGCGCGCCCCACATAGCCCAATGCCGCCAATAGTTCGTCAAGCAACATTGCCTGGCTACTATCCAAAACCAGCTCCGGCCAGTGAACGATCAACTCGTCATTGGGATTAATACGGGCAAAGGCATCGAAAATCAGCGTGGATTTCTGCCGGTTGGGCATGTAATGCCGGGTATGGGCATGAACGGCAGTCGGCAAGCGGTAATGCGGCGCTTCTCCGGCCAGCGCGGCCAGCAACGATTCCAGCATGTCACGCGGGAAGCGCCGGCTGTCCAGTTTTCTGTGCCACGTGGCAATCAACGCCCGAGTCAAGCGCCAGGGGTCGGGCGGCCAAGCAACATCGGCCTCGTTAACATGACGCCCCCAAGGGGTGGCGTGATAACGCCCGGCGAGGAAAGAAATCGATAGCGTCAGCATGATTTACTCCTCGATTCCGGCTTCGGGTTTAGTCTTTTTCTCTGCGCCTTTTTCCCATTTCACCACGGTAACGCGCGGTTCGGCGAAACGGCTTTCGGCTGCGACGGCGTTTATTAAACCGGGTAATGCTTGTTCCAGTTGAGTGCGTTCGGGTAATGCCCAGCTGTTCGGACGAGTCACCGTAAGCTTCCGTACTTCCAGATCGCAAGCGGTGCGCAGGCGCAAGCCCTCGTCCAGAAAACGGCGGATTTTGTAGAATGCCAGCGCAGTCAGCAGCTGCTCAACGGCTTGCCCCAAGCCGAATCCGCGTATTTGCGCCAAATCGATGTTGAAGTAGGCGGTGATTTTGGGGGCGGTGTATTCAGTGCGGGAATAAGGAACATTGCCTTCTCCTTCTTTAAGTCCCGGTTGAACCCTATTGAACTTAACCCCTCCACTTTGTGCAGTTTGTATATCTTCTGCTTCAATAAAAGCAGATAGTATTCGAGGAAGCCGAATAACACCGCCGACTTCTTCGAGAAATATCCCATGCAATAAGGAGTTAACATCATATTTGAGCAAAAATGGGACTAATTTTCTTCGAATATCGAAAGATTGATCTTTCTTAAAATCTAACTCAGTAGCGATTTTTTCAAAATCTTTGGTGCGGGCAATATATTCAGAATTTAATCGATGGGCTTCTAATACAGAATTAGTAAACACCGCACCTTTTTTATCAATAACCCGCACATACGGTAATCCTTTAAGTGGGCCAACCCAGTCACCGAACTCTTGGGCGGTTTCATCCCAGCAAACTGTTTCTAGCCGGTTGCCCATGCTTTGCGCCGATTCCACCAGCAGCAAGCGGTTACCGTTCGGGCCGTCGTATACCGCCGCGCCCAGATCGGGGAATCCGGTCGGTTGAAAACGGGCGCCCTGAAGGGGTTGTAAATCGGCTTCGATCAATAGGCGCGGTGCGGTTTGTAGGCTTGAAAAGTCAATAGTCATGTTATGTTTCCTTAAGTGGTAGTGATAAACCGGTTGTTTTGTTACAGCATAATGTCATGCAGCATTTTTATTTTGTTCCCACGCGCTACGTGGAAATGCACTAGCAAGGCGCTGGTCCCCAAGCTGGAGCACTCATCGTTATACACAAGTGCTGCGAGACGCCTGGGTTCCGGCAGGGATGCCGGAACCCAGGCACAGGGAAGTGAAACTGTCGGTCGGCAATTCGCTCCGATCAAGCGCCCGCATAACTCCCAAGTTACCGTCCATGGCACTGGATACCGGCATCCATGCCGGTATGACGACTTTCCTCGTTCCCACGCGCTGCGTGGGAATGCGGTATGGGACGCGCTGCGTCCCGCTTCGATATACTCGGCATTTCAGTTTGTTAACCGCAACTCGCGACGCAGCGCGCCTTGACTGCATTCCCACGCAGCGCGTGGGAACGAGACAAACGCGACATCCCAGCCGATAGTTTCACATCCCTGTGCCTGGGTTCCGGCATCCCTGCCAGAACGACGGTGTCTCTCAGATACTTGTGTATAACGACGAGAACTCCAGCTTGGGGACCCCGTTAGCGAAGCGCCCCCGAGCGGGACGGGGGTTGCACCCCCGTCCCTACCGTTTTCGATAATTACAGCCATATCTTCATCCTTCAAACGTTTCGAACGGGGTTACAAACCTCGTCCGTCCACAGGATGCGCTACGCTTATCCCCCCTACAATTAATCGTTTTATTTTTATTGCCGCTTGATACCACGCAGCATTTTTGCCAGTTGACCAAACTCTATGGGAATGACTAAAGCTGCGAGTAATCGTTGCCCATTCATGCCCAATGCGGATGGCGGTTGATTAGGGAATTCAGGTAATGCAACTCCGGCCTGCTTAAGTTTGTCCCAAGCCAGCTTGACGGCCTTGTCAGTTTGATTCGCTGCCAGACTAGCCAGTATTTCCGTACGAAACGGAAGCTTGCAATCCGTTGGCAAAAAGCCGATTTTTTGCAGGACTTCATCGGTGGTGAAAAATGGCTTTAATACCACGTAAGCCCCCGGCAAAACGGTTTGTTGATGTTGCCCGGTCAAATTCCTGGGAATGCCTTTAAGCAAGGCCAAGCCTTGCGCCAGCTCGCCGATGCGTTGGTCGTCGGCGGCAGCCTCAAGAAAACAGGCGATGTCGCTACAGTCAGCGCCGAAACCGAAGTTGAAAGGTTTATCTTTGTGTTGCAGACGCTCCGCCGCCAATAACCGGGTTCGCAGCAACGTGGTCATATTGCTTTCAAAAGAACCTTCGCCCCAAACCGCAAGCCGGGAATGTTCGTCCCATGCCGATTCATTGACTTTTACCGGCGCGAAATGAACGCGCATCGGCAAGTCCGTTGCCGATAACCCGGCTAAAGCGCAAGCCAAGCGAAATTCCACCGAGCCGTCATCGGCCTTTATCTGCCACGCTGTGCTGAGCAATGGAACCGGTCTTCTGACCGCTTCGCGGCCTTTGGCGCTGATGCTTAAGGCATGTTGTATTCGACCGAGCAGTATCAAAATATCCTGAACGGTTTTTCGATTGTCGCTACGCGTCAACTCAAACAAGCGGCTTTCCAATTGATGCACCAGTGACACGATGCGCCCAGGAGCTTCGACTTTACGGGCAAAGCCGCGCAGATTTTCCAGAAACCGGGTTTTGTCCAATTCATTGATTAAATCGGCGGAGGGATTGTGGCGGGTTTGTATGCGTCCCATCGGCGTAGCGAGATAGGCTTTGCCGGAGCGCATCATAAAACCGTAGCGTTGAAATTCGCCGATACCGCGATCCACGCCCAAGGCTGCAACAGCGCGGGCAAAATCCAGTCCGTCTTTAGCCGGGCGACGGCCTACAGTAGCTCGGCCTTCATAGAACAAAACTTTCAATTCGGCCAGAGATGCCGGGTTATGCCACAGCGGCAGCCAGATTTCGGCACGGGCATTGGATTCATCCGTTTGTTTACTTGAACCTGAGCCGCCGCCGGTATTTCTCACCGTGAACGGGTAGCTTAAAGACCCGGCGTTGTCCTGCTGAAAACGCCGTGTTGCATTGGCGGCAAGCAACAGCGAACCTTCCAGCATTAATACAAAATCCCAGGGATTAATAAGCGATTTTGACTCAAAGCCCACTGTAGCATTGGGGCCACCGGCATTGCCGGGCGAAAACTGACCGATGGCCGCATCTTTTTGCAAATGGGACGTAGGCAACTCAAACAACGCCGACAATAACCATAGCCGAGCGGCTTGATCGGCTGTACCGTTTTTCGCATCGAACAATTGCAATTGCCGCTGCATAAAATTGTTGGTGAAATCCAGGTTACCGTCATTGCCGCCGGTTCCCAGCAATGGCGGAAAAAAGGTTTTATCCTGGCTTATTAGTAACGCTGCATCCAGCCAAACTAAAAATGAATCGGGAAAACTGTTCCTGATTAGCTGGAGTACGGTATTTTTGTCTTCATTTTTAGGCGATTCCTGAAAGCCGGATTGCGTCAGCATTTGCCGGGATTGTTCGAGCAATTGGCGATATTCGGCAAAACGCGGCGCTTCGCTGTTGAGCAAAGCTTCGACGGTGCGAGTCGCTTCGGTAGGCTGGCTGCGAATGCCGCTTTTTTGCTTTTTTCCAGTCGCAGGATCTATCGCTTTGGACTTGCTTTCCTGATAATAAAAGCCGCTGCCGCCATTCCACGGCGCGATAATCGGCGTCGGTCGGTATTCTTCCAGAAAAAACTGCAATAAGGCCTCTTCGTCCAAGACACTGTTCAAGACAAAGCCTTCGTTTCGCCAACAGCCTGTGGCATCAGGGTCTTTTTGTTCTGCAACCAGACGCAAAATACCCAGCGCTTTCAGGTAATGCGCCAACGGCGTAGGCGCGCAGCCGTTTAATAAGATGTTTTGTATCATAGCGTTTCTGTCCGTTATTTTTGTTCTTGATCCGATGCCCGCCAGTCGGCGATACGTACCAGCGTTTCATACCACGCTAATCGAAATGGGCCATGTTCCGTCAATAAGCGCTGAGTGCGGGTTGTCCAGGATGCGCCCATTGCAGTTTCGCCCAATTCCATGACATCCAGTTGCAGCGCAATTTCCGGCAAGGTCTCGCCGTTGACCTGTAAACACGGTAAACGGTCGCCTTCGCGAACGCCGCGAGCGTAGCGTTTGCCTTGCTCTTTCGGAGGTTTTTCATCGGGCATTGCACGTAGACTCATTCGAACTTTGCCGTGGTGGGCGGCGATCAGGTAAGCGATCAGGTCATGGACTGGCGATTTTTCGCCTTGCGCCAACCAAGCCAGCATTGAGGCCAATTCGTGGCGGAAGTAACGGCGGCTGTGTCGAGCTTGGGATGCGGATTTCGCCCAGAGTTCGGCAGCGCTTAACGCCGTATCCTTAAGCATGGTTTCTTGAAAAACTTCATGGGCCTTACCGACATCGTGCCACGCCGAGGCCGTAACAATCGCCGCTGAAATCTCACCGCCTTCCGGCTGAAGCGTTTGTACTAAACCTTCGGCGGCTTCTGCAACATGAGCAAGATGCGCCTCCAGCAAGACAGCAATTGTTTTGTCGCGGCACGGACGACTGTCCGGGTCGCCGCGATAACTATCGGCTGCATCGTTAGAATGTTCCAGCGCTTCAACCGCCGTTTTGCCATCGGCCATAAAGCCCAGCGCGGGGCTGTAGCCGCCTTTATCGCAACGTAGCAATAAGGTCATACCGGGATAAACGCTGTTTTGAGCGACGGACTTCCAGTTTCCTCCTAAGCCATCCCAAACAAAGGCTTTTTGCTTGTCTTTGCCCAGATAGGCTTTGATTTGACCGATGGATGCCGGGCATAGCTCGGCATGATTGGGTTGATTTTCTTCCGGTTTGTCGCCTTGAAAATCACGCCAAAACACGCGTAGTTGCGGCGAGCCTGCATCGCGAATAAACACTGAAATATCGCTGTCGAAACCGGTCAAATCGGCATCGGTGTTGAACAAATCCAGAAAATCCTTACGCCGCAGAATATGGCTGATGGCTTGTTCGGATTCGACCGGCGGCAATCCGGCCGGCGCGGCATTATCCAGGTTGCGCAGAATGTCTCGGCTTTGCTCTATTTCGCTATAGGCATAAGGCGGTGCGGATTTATCGTCGCTAATATCCAGCCAGAAAATATCCGCACCTTCTTCATATTCCCCGGCGCGATTGCAACGGCCAAAACGCTGCACCAGCGATGCCCAAGGCGCCAGCTCGATAAATAAAGTCCGGGAGGAAATATCGACGCCGGCTTCCACCGCCTGGGTGGCGACAATAATCCGCCCCGCCGCCTGCGCTTCATTCTGAACGGCAAGATTGAGTTGCCGGCGTTCCGCAGCGCGAAAGCGGGCGTGGACTAATAGCAGTTCAATAGTCGTCTTTTGTTTTTGCAGCAATTGCATCAAGCCTTGCGCGCGCTCGACACTATTAAGGATAACCAGCGTGTTGGTTTGCGGCTGATGCATTTCAAGAACTTGAGCTGCTAAGGCGTCAAGATAGGCTTTGCAACTGTTCTTTTTGCTTTCCGCATTTAACGCCGCATTGCCTTGTTGCACTCTTTTAATGGCATAGAAGCGTTTTTGCACGGCGGGCAGCTGTTTTTCCTGTTCGGCCAGTTGCAAGGTATCGGCGTTGGCAAGGTGTTCGGAAAAATCGACGGTATTGAGCCATTGCCGGTTGAGCGTTGCGGAAACCCATAACGTTCGTGCGTTACCATGAGTTTTAAATTGGCGGCGAAACGCTTCAAGCTGCGCCGATGTGCCGAGACCTGCTCCCATCAGCTGCACTTCATCGAATACCCATAACGCATCGTTATGCAACAAAGCGAAATGCACCGGCCATTGGTAGCGGCTCATGCCGTAACCGCGCATCAAGGCTCTCGATAACAGCATGTCCTGAGTGCCGATCAGAATAGCGTTTTGTTCGGGATGCAAGGTCCAGGAACGTAGGTCTTGCTCGCCACCCATCAACATATGCACCGGGATATTTGCCGTATCGCCGCCCAGATTTTCCAACCATTTGTGAATTTCACTCACTGTCTGTTCAACTAATACCCGCATCGGCAGGCAATAAACCAGACGGCGCGGCGTGCTCGAGTCCTGCAAAACGGTACGTTTGTATAGCCAAGCCAGTACTACCGCAGCTGTTTTGCCCAAACCGGTCGGAATTTCCAGAAAATCCGGCCATGACCGGCATCCCAATTTTTCCTGATAGGGATAGGTTGCGTCGAGTTGGGTCGCCTGTGTGAAAAAGTCGTTGTAATCCATCGCGTGTTCCGTCGTTTTATTTATTGTTGAAATGTTTTAACACACCCTGTGCCTCAAACTATGAGGCTCTGGTAAAAAAAATCGTAACTATTCAGCGTATGCCCAATAGAACACGGATTCGCTGGTTCCCAAGCTCCAGCTCTCGTCCTTATACACAAGTCTCTGCGAGACGCCGTCGTTCTGGCAGGGATGCCGGAACCCAGACACAGGGAGGTGACGCTTCGTATTACTCAAGTGCCGGTAGAGTCACCAAGTTACCGTCCATGGCGCTGGATACCGGCATCCATGCCGGTATGACGACTCTGAAACACACTTGTGTATAACGACGAGAACTCCAGCTTAGGAACCAGCGCACTCATCCGCCTGGGTAAATTTTTTGCATAGCGACAATCTGCTCCCTAACCGCCTCAACCAAAAACGCCGGAGCCACCACCTCCACTTCCGCGCCGTGCTTAAGAATGTCCATCAACAATTCCCGATGGTCGTTGAAAGGAATACTAAGCTGATAGCGGCCGTCGTTTAGCCATTGGCTTTGCTGCTCAGGATGCCATTGCTCGTCGGCAACCCAACGGGCGCGGTCGGCGCTGAAGTTAAGCACGGCCAAGTACTCGGCGCTGCCGCTGAAGATGCCGTAGGAGGCGGCAAAGTGCTGTTGCAATCGATCCGCCGGAATGGTGTCGGCGTTTTGCTCTAACTGCGCGACCGAGACTATCCGGTCAACGGCAAAACTGCGCAGCTGTCCGCGTAAGTGGCACCAGGCATCCAGATACCAATTGTCTCGGTAACGCACCAGGGTTTGCGGGGATATGTCGCGTTGACTGCGTCGGTTGTCGCTACGGGCGTGGTAGCCGATTTGCAGGCGTTTACCGTTGAACAGAGCCGCAGCAACCTTAAGAAAAATACTGTCGTTGCTGCGGCGATTGGCTTGGTTGAGGATTTTGATTTTATTTAAATCCGGCTTGGCAACGCCGGGGGTAAGTTGCAATATTTTTTCCAGTCGGCTTTGCAATTGGGCTATGTCGTCTTGCAGGATGCCGGCGCTAACATTGGCGAGCAGGTGCTGACAGGCCAGCAAGGCTTGCAGCTCTTGGGCGTTGAACCAGAGTCCCGGCAGTTCGTAAGGATGCTGTGCGTGGTCATGATCGTAGTAGAAGCCGTTCCGGTTTTTGTCGTAAACAATCGGCGCGTACAGCCTCTCCCGCATGTAGTTGATGATGCGGTCGCGGGTGGCTCTTGAGCATTCCAGTTGTTCTTGTATTGCTTTGCCGGTAATCGGCGTTCTGCGGTCGCGCAGGGTGTTATGGAGTTTGAATATTTTGTCGATATGCTGCATGGTTGATGTGCCGCCGGTAAGTGGGTGATCCTTCAAGGAACGACCGGCCGATCTATCCCTGCAATGCCTTCGCCTTTTGGGCGTCATTGTACCCCGTTCGCTCGCGCTGCGTGGGAGCGAAGTTAGACCTTCCAGGTTTTTAAAACCTGGAAGGTCTGTATGCAGGCCTGTTTCTCGCCTAACGCCAGGAAAAGGGACGGCCGGAACAACGATGTTCCATGCGGATCGGCGGATGCGCTACAACACATCCAATTGCGCATAAGCCAGTATCAGCCACTTCAGCCCGACTTGCTTGAAGTTGATTTGCACTCTTTCCTGAGCGCCCTCGCCTTCCATCTGCAACACCACGCCTTCGCCGAATTTGACATGACTGACGCGTTGGCCCAGCTTGTATTTGCCTTCCGTTTGCAAAGACTGAGCCTTCGCTTGTACCGAGGTCACCGGACGCGTCACGGTGGCGCGCATCCTGACTTCCTGAATATGCTCCGACGGAATCTCGCGCAGAAAACGCGACGGCCTGGGATAACTTTCCCTGCCGTATAAACGCCGGGATTCGGCATAAGTCAGGTACAAGCGCTGCATGGCGCGGGTAATGCCGACATAACAAAGCCGGCGCTCTTCTTCCAGCCGCCCGACGTCCTCGACGGACTGTTGCGACGGAAACAGGCCTTCTTCCATGCCGACCAAAAATACTTGCTTAAACTCCAGGCCTTTGGCGGAATGCAAGGTCATCAGCTGCACGCAATCGTCGAAGTCGTCGCCTTGCAGTTCGCCGGATTCCAGTGTTGCATGGGCTAAAAACATATCCAGTTCGCTCAAACCCTCTTCGTCTTCAATGTCGCCGATTGCGGTGGCGTCGAAAAGCCGCGCCGCGTTAACCAGCTCTTCGAGGTTTTCCACTTTTTCCTCGTCTTTATCGGTCTTGTCCTTTTTATAGAGCTCAAGCAGGCCGCTTTTTTCGACCACCAGCTTGGCCTTTTCATAAAGTTCCAGGCCTTCCGCCTCTGCGTCAAAGCGCTTGATCAACTCCAAAAAGCCGATCAGCGCGTTGGTCGCTCTGGCCGACAAGGTGCGCCGGTTAATCAGCGCAATGGCCGCGCCCCATAAAGACAGGCTTTGGTCTCTGGCAATACCTCGAATATCGTCGATGGTTTTGGCACCGATGCCGCGGGTCGGGGTGTTGATGACCCGCTCGAACGAGGCATCGTCATTGCGGTTGGACATCAGCCGCAAATAGGCCAGCGCGTTTTTGATTTCCGCCCGTTCGAAAAAACGCAAGCCGCCGTAAACCCGGTAGGGCGTGCCGGTAGTCATCAATCGCTCTTCAAACTGGCGGGATTGAGCATTGGATCGATACAGTATCGCGACATCCTTGCGCATGCCGCCTTCGTTAACCCAGGCCCTGATCCGTTCGACCACGAAATGGGCTTCATCCTGTTCGTTGAACGCCGCGTACAGGGACAGCAACTCGCCGTCTCCTGCATCGGTCCACAGCTCTTTGCCCATGCGGCCGTCATTGACGCTGATGACTTTGTTGGCGGCTTTGAGGATGTTGCCGGTCGAACGGTAATTCTGCTCCAGCTTGATGACTTGGTGATTCGGGTAATGCTTTTGAAAGCTGTAGATGTTCTCGATTTTAGCGCCGCGCCAGCCGTAAATGGACTGATCGTCGTCGCCTACCACGAAGATATTGTCCCGGCCCTCGGTCAACAGCCGCAACCATGCATATTGTATGGTGTTGGTATCCTGAAACTCGTCGACATGAACCTGGCGGAAGCGCTGCTGATAAAACTCCAGCACATCGGCGTTGTCGCGCAGCAATTCATGCGCCCGCAGCAGCAGCTCGGCAAAATCGACCAGGCCGGAACGGTCGCACAGTTCTTCATAGGCTTTATATATAGTCAGCATTTGCCGCTGGTAGAGATCGCCGGTCTCCATCATATGCCGCGCCCTGACGCCTTCGTCTTTTTGCGCGTTGATATACCATTGCACCTGCCGCGGCGGCCACTTGTCGGCATCGAGATTGAGCGTAGCCAGCAGGCGCTTGATCAGCCGCAACTGGTCGCCGGAATCCATCACCTGAAAGGTTTCCGGCAGTTTGGCCTGCTTGGCATGGCGTCTTAGCAAACGATGCGCGATGCCGTGGAACGTGCCTATCCACATCGATTGCGCGGACATATTCAGCAATTCCTCAATCCTGCCGCGCATTTCCCTGGCTGCTTTATTGGTAAAGGTTACCGCCAGTATGCTGTGCGCCGACACGCCTTCGACCTGAATCTGCCAGGCGATGCGATGCACCAATACGCGGGTCTTGCCGCTGCCGGCGCCGGCCAAGACCAGCATGGGCTGTGAAGGCGCGGTAACGGCCCGACGCTGGTCTTCATTGAGGGAATCAATTATTGAGGTTACATCCATTATTTTTTTCGCTTGCACATTTTTTGGAGCTGTGTATATTGCTTTAGTTCGATGATGACAGGCCGAACCGTTGCTTGGTTAAAGATAATAATAACTACACACAGAGGATTTTAAGATGAATTTTGATTTTAAACGTATGCTTAAATTTGAACACAATGTTGGCGAGAAAGAAAAGAAATACCGTTTATACGCGGGATCGGCAATGCTGGTTATGTCTCTTTTCGTCCCTGGCGGTGAAGTCCTTTTATTATTGGCGGGTCTGGTTCTTGTCGCAACAGGTTATTCAGGATGGTGCCCGATTTATTCAGGGCTCAATAAAAACACCTGCGAAACTGAAGGCGACTCTTCTTCAGAAAGCTAAGTCATCCAGGCACGAGGCTAAATCCCCATTTCCCCTCGTGCCTTTTACTTTTCTTTTCGAAACTCACCTTCCAATTAACGCGCGCAGATTAGGCGGCTTGTCTAGGTAAAGGGAGCTGGAATTGCCCCGCGACTACCCCGCTTACCGTTAAGTCTTCATCTAACTCTTCCCATCTTAATGCATGGCCTCCAACTTCAATTTGCACGGCTTTAAGTTGATTCTCGGATGCCTGGCTCAGAATCCGGAAACGGTCTGCAGGAAAGCCAAATATCCGCCCATCCGTTAGCTCAAGATAAACAATTCGTTTTTCCGCCCAAGCCTTCATGGCAATGGGTTCTGTTTTAAAGATCGTGGTATTCATGATATTTATCCAGTAAGGTTTGTTTATTTTCAAATACAAGTCGTTCGATTTCGCGCAAATCATCCTAAAAACCGCAGTTGGTCCACGAAAAGCACGAAAGACACGAAAGAAATCGCCATGTTGTATTGCACAGCGTTTCCCCCTTTGGGTGACGATCTACAACTCGGTATCTCTTTGAGTATTTTCGTGCTTTTTGTGTTTTTCGTGGATCAAATAATTTTTCTAGGATTAAACAGGGTTACTCTTCTTTACTAAACTCGCCTTCCAACACATTATTTTCAGCCGCTTTACCCTGCTGAAAATGCGCTCCGGCCTGAACAAGATAATGCTCAATCACATAGTGGGCGATTTTCCTGCGCAACTGCGGAATTAAACAGGCAAAGCCGATTATATCGGTAATAAAACCCGGCGTTAGCAATAATGCCCCGCCCACCAAAATAATGGGGCCTTCCACCATTTCATATGCGGGAATCTCGCCCTGCGCCAAACTCTCCTGAAAGCGCTGAAACGTTGCAAAACCTTGCTGCTTCAATAACCAGGCGCCGAGCACTGCGGTAAACACCACCAGAAAAATGGTCGGTAATGCGCCGATAACGCCGCCTACCTGTAACAGTAAATAAATTTCTGCAAAGGGGATAATCAGGACGACTAGAAATAGTGTTTGAAAAATTTTCATCTAAAGTACTCTTGTTGTAATCATTATTACAATATAAAGACAATTCCGCTTAATTTCTAGGATAATATCCGACGCTCCCGTTTTTATAACCCGTAACATGCCCGCTAACCATCAAATAATCTTTTGCACTTGCCCCGATCAGGACACGGCGGAAAAAATAGCCCGACTATTGGTCGCAAATAACCAGGCCGCCTGCGTAAACATTTTACCCGGCATCACCTCCATTTACAGATGGCAGGGGCAGCTTGAATCCGCTCAGGAGCACCTGCTGCTGATTAAAGCGCATAAAGACCGCTACCCGGCTATTGAAACGGCCTTGCGCGCCCACCATCCTTACGAACTGCCTGAAATAATTGCCGTCCCCATTGATCGCGGCTTACCTGAATACCTGAATTGGATAGATTCATGCCACTCTTTAAAATAATTTTTCTCTGCTTCCTGTCGTTTGTCAGCCAGTCGGCCTTTGCGCTGGGCGCCGGCGAATTCCTGCCGCCCGACCAAGCCTTTAAGGTTTCGGCAAAAGCGCTTGCCGGTGATCGGCTTGAAATTTCCTGGGACATCGCCGAAGGTTATTATCTTTACCGCAATAAAATGCGTTTTGAGTCCAAAACCGAACAAATCCGCTTAGGCGAACCGGCATTCCCATCCGGGCAAATCCATCATGACGAAAACTTCGGCGATGTGGTTATTTACCGCAATACCCTGAATGTCCCGATTGCCTTAACCGTCGAAAACAGCGCAGCGTCCCTGCAACTGTCAGTACAGTATCAGGGCTGTGCCGACCAAGGCATTTGCTATCCGCCGCAGAAAACCGCTTTCGACCTGAAGCTGCCTGCGCCTGTCGCCCAAATCGATCCGGTCAAGCAGCTGATAAAAGGCGCTCAAGTCTTAAAATTGAATTTGTTTGAAGATGAACTGCTACAGCCCGATCAGGCTTTCGAGTTTTTTGCATCGGTCAAAGACGATCGCACCCTGCATGTTAACTGGCGCATCGCCGAAGGCTACTACCTGTACCGGGAAAAAGTTCAGCTTGAGCTGGTTAATGCCGACGGCGTAAAACTTGGCAGTTACGACATCCCCCGAGGCGCGCCCAAACAGGATGAAGCCTTCGGCCAGGTTGAAACTTTTCACAATGAACTCGGTTTCGACCTGCCGCTTATCCGTGCCGGACAAGCGGCGCAGACCATTACCTTGCAGGCGAAATACCAGGGCTGCGCCGACCGCGGCGTTTGCTATCCGCCGATGAGCAAAAAAATCGACCTGCCGCTACCGGCAACGCAGCCATCAGCCGCGCCGGAACTGTCCGAACAGGATCAAATCGTGCAATCCCTGCACCAAGACAGCTTCGGGGTAACCTTGCTCAGCTTTTTCGGCTTCGGCTTGTTGCTGTCGCTGACCCCGTGCATATTCCCGATGATCCCGATCTTGTCGGGCATTATCGTCGGCCACGGCAACCGCATTACCACCGGCCGGGCCTTTTTACTGTCCTTAAGCTACGTGGTCGCCTCGGCGCTGACCTACACGGTGTTCGGCATCCTTGCCGCACTGTTCGGCGGCAACCTGCAAAGCGCATTTCAAGAGCCTTGGATTATCGGCCTGTTCAGCGGCATTTTTGTAGTTTTGTCCCTGTCGATGTTCGGCTTTTACAATCTGGAACTGCCCAAATCGTTACAGGTCAAACTGCATAACTCCAGCGAAATACACCGTGACGGCTCGCTGTTGGGCGCGGCCATCATGGGCTCGCTGTCGTCGCTGATCGTCGGCCCCTGCGTCGCAGCGCCCTTGGCGGGCGCGTTGATTTTTATCGGCCAGACCGGCGATGCGATGCTAGGCGGCAGCGCCTTGTTTGCCTTGGGCTTAGGCATGGGCGTACCGCTGCTGTTGCTGGGCGCGTCCGCCGGAAAGCTGCTACCCAAAGCCGGAAACTGGCTTAATTCCACCAAAGCGGTATTCGGCGTGATCATGCTGGCGGTCGCCGTGTGGATGCTCAGCCGGATTTTGCCGGGCAACGTGATCATGATGCTGTGGGCTACGCTGCTGATATTTCCGGCCATATACCTCAGCGCCGTCGATCCGCTGCCCGAAAACAGTTCCGGCTGGCGGAAATTATGGAAAGGCTTAGGCTTAATGATGCTGGCTTACGGCCTGTTATTGCTGATCGGTTTCAGCTTGGGCAACAGCAATCCGTTAAAACCGCTGCAAGGGCTCGGCGTGAGCACGGCGCAAGCCGCGGAACCGGACATTGCTTTTGAAAGAGTCGCCTCGCTAGCGGCGCTGGAAAGCCGGATTAAGCAAGCCGCCGCCAACCATCAACCGGTCATGCTGGATTTTTACGCCGACTGGTGCATCTCGTGCAAGGAAATGGAGTCTTATACCTTTGCCGACCCAAGCGTTAAGCAAGCGCTCAAGGGCTATGTACTGCTGCAAGCCGATGTGACTAATAATTCCGATGACGATAAAGCCCTGCTGGCCAAATTCAGTCTAATCGGGCCTCCGGCGATTTTGTTTTTCGGTTTGGACGCCCAAGAAAAAACCGCCAACCGGGTTATCGGTTATCAGGATGTAGAAACTTTTATTAAATCATTGCAACGAGCCAGATCATGAAACAAACAGCCTTGATTATTATTGCCGCGATTGTTGCCCTGAGTCTTGGCGTAACCGCCCGGCATTTTTTGTCATCGCCTGAAAAACCCGGCGTTAGCGCCTTACCCGAGTTCACCCTGCCCGACCTGTCCGGCAGGCAGCGCAACATTGCCGAATGGCAGGGCAAGGTATTGGTAATTAATTTCTGGGCGACCTGGTGCCCGCCCTGCCTCAAAGAAATCCCCGACTTTATCGCGTTGCAGGAACGCTATGCGGCCAAAGGCGTGCAATTTATCGGCATTGCTTTAGAAGACAAGGAGCCGGTCGCCAAGTACGCAGCTGAAAGCAAAATCAATTACCCCATCTTATTGGGCGGCGATAACGGCATCGCCCTGTCGCAGCAGCTGGGTAACAGTGTCGGCGCGGTTCCTTTCACCCTGATTGTTAACCGGCAGGGGCAAATCGTACGCCAACATCCGGGGGAGCTTTCCAAAGAGCGGCTAATGGACGTTATTACGCCGTTGCTGAACTGACTTTACCCCTTCCTCCGTTCAATGTTGCCGTGCAAGATATGCACGGCATGTCTTACGGCTGTTTACTCGCTGAAGCGCCGGCATCGTGCTTTAACAGCTGCCCATTTTCATACCTCGCTCCCGGCCATCTTTGTCCGGGAATAATCTCCTGTCCGGCAATCATTGCCGAGCGTTATTCAATTTATCGACTTTTTTTCTTCCACCTTTCTTAGCGCGCCGCCTAATTCTTTAATTCCAATATCTTAACGAAATTAACACGTTAAGACTGCACCCAAACAATATCGATTGAATCGATATATTCGATCACATAAAAATAATCGATATAAACGATTAAACCGATTGATTAAAACGATTGAAACGATAGAATTTACCTCGAGTTCTTCGACTACCTTGCCCCCGTATCGAATACTTAAAAATCATATAGTGTTAATCAAGGATTACGGGGGAAGTGCCATATGAAAGAACCGATGAAATTTTATCGAGATGAGTATTGGCTTGCGTTTCCATTGCCGGTATCCGGGCTGCTAGGCGCGTTAGGTATTGCAGTGTCCAGCCGCTTTACAATCAGTGGCCCGGTTATAGCCGCCGGCTTAGTCATCATATCTATCGGCCTGTGCTTTTGGAGCCGAAACCGCTATCGGACCTCAGTGCAAATCAGGGAGCGGCATCTGACTGACAGCTTGCAACAGGACCATGAGGAAAAAATCAAGATCTTGCAGAACGCACAAAACGATAATGCTTTATTGGTCTTCTCCCAGCACAGTGAATCCGAACGCAAACGCATCGTAGCTTTACTGGCCGATTTAGCCCAACGTTTCGATGTATTATCAAGCCGCCTCGGCGAGCGGGACGCCCCCCCAATAGAACATCCGGACATGATCAAGCTTCCTGTTGAAACGCAGATTGCCGGTTTGGCCCGACGTTTCGATGCGTTGATCAACCGTCTTATCCAGCAACAGGCAAGCGAGCAACAACAAGAGCCAAACATCGATGGACTGGATTCGCTATGCCAAAAAGTTTTACCGATCTGGTCGAGCCAAGTCGAGATGGCCAGAATTCATACCGAAGAGTCCATAGCCAACCTGGCGCAACGTTTCGATGCCTTGTCAAAACGACTCGATGTCGCGGTTATCGCGTCCCAAAATGCAGTCGGAGGCGATAACGATACCAATGGCGGCATCGTAGAGCTATTACGGGACAGCCAGTTAGAGCTGGGCGCCATCACTAAAGCGTTAGGCGCTTCTCTGGAAGAAAAACAAAAACTGCTGCGTTCCATCGAGGATTTGTCCGGCTTTACCGAGCAACTGAGCAAAATGGCCTGGGAAGTCAGCAGTATTGCCAGCCAGACTAACCTGCTCGCGCTGAATGCAGCCATCCAAGCCGCACGGGCCGGAGACTCAGGACGCGGCTTTTCAGTGGTTGCCGATGAGGTGCGGAAATTATCGCGCTCGTCAGGCGATGTCGGCAAGAAGATTACCGAAACCATCGAATCGGTCAGCGAAGCGATTGAAGACACCCTAATCATTTCCAGGAAATTCGCCAGACAAGACCAAGAAACCTTGGGTAATGCGGAACAGATTATTGCTTCGGTACTGAAACGCTTCACCCGCGCCACTGCCGGGCTGTCCGAGTCCGAAGAGTTGTTGCGCACCGAAAATAATGCCATCAACCATGAAATATCCGACGTCTTTGTCGCCTTGCAATTCCAGGACCGGGTCAGCCAGATTTTGGCACTGGTCTGCGACGACTTGAACAAACTCGAACAGCATGTGACCGAGCTTAAGAGCGAACCCGCCGCCCCCGGATCATCCCACTCGGTCAATGTCGAGCAATGGCTGGAAGAGCTGACCAAGACTTACACCATGAAAGAGCAGCTTACCGCACACGAAGGCGCGAAAACCGCGATCAAGACCCATCAAACCAGCATTACCTTTTTTTGAGGACGTAAACATGGCTAAAACAATACTCTTTGTAGAAGACTCCGCCTCCGTCAGGCAAGTGATGAACAGCACCCTGACCCGTGAGGGCTACGAGGTGATTCTGGCCTCTGACGGCCAAGACGCCTTGAGCAAACTGGACGGCACCAAAATACACCTGATCATCAGCGATGTGAACATGCCCAACATGGACGGCCTGAGCTTCGTCAAGAAAGCCAAACAACTGCCGTCCTACAAATTCACCCCAATCATCATGCTGACCACCGAAACCCAGCAAGAAAAAATGAACGAAGGCAGAGCGGCCGGCGTTAAAGCCTGGATCGTCAAACCGTTTCAACCTGCGCAACTGCTGGCTGCAGTGTCGCAGCTTATCCAGGCCTAAAATCGGGAGCAAGCGATGGCGAACGAGAACAACAAAAAGCAGCCGAGCGGTCCCATCGCCATAACCGGTGAACTGACCATTTATACCGCCCTGGAATTGAAAGACACTTTGCTGGACGGGCTGGCGGCCAGTGAAGAACTGGAACTGGATCTATCCGGCGTCGGCGAAATCGATGCGGCCGGATTGCAACTGCTGGTAATGGTCAAACAGCAGGCGACCGTTTTAGGCAAAGTCTTGCGCTTTACCGGCCACAGTCCGGCGGTATTGGAACTTCTGGATTTGTCCGGCCTGGCGGGCTTTTTCGGCGATCCGCTGCTGATCGTCTATAAATCCACACCCGAAGGCAAATCGATATGATACCAGACGAATATCTACAAACTTTCGTGGTCGAATGCGGGGAACTGCTCGAACAAATGGAAGAAGCCCTGCTGATCGTAGAGCAGGCCGCAGAAGACCCGGAAATCATCAACGCCATCTTTCGGGCCGCGCACACCATCAAGGGCTCGGCCGGCATGTTCGGTATCGATCACATCGTGGTCTTCACGCATGCCGCGGAAAGCGTGCTGGACCGGGTGCGTAGCGGCGATCTAGCCATGAATTCGACACTGGCGGCCTTATTTATTGAAGCACACGACCATTTGAAAGAATTGATCAGCCATGTTGCCGAAGGCAACCAGCCGCCCGAAGAAACAGACAGCCACGGTAAGCGCCTGATAATGCAACTGGAAGCTTATTTGCACGGAACAGCAGCGGAACAACCAGGCGACTCAAGCGAAATGCCTACCGTCCAGCATGCAAAACTGGAGAGGGAACAGAGCGACACCGTGGTCAGTTCCGAACTTTGGCATTTGTCGTTACGCTTTGGACCGGAGGTGTTCCGGAACGGCATGGACCCGTTCTCGTTCGTGCGCTGCCTGTCCTCGCTGGGCAGCATCGAAGAACTGGTGACCATCATCGATGCGATTCCAGCCGCCGAACAGATGGACCCGGAAACCTGCTATTTGGGCTTTGAAATCAGCTTTGACAGCGAAGCCGATAAACTCGCCATCGACAACATCTTCAACTTCGTGCGTAGCGACTGCTTTATCCGCATTCTGCCGCCGCACAGCCGCGCCTCCGAATACCAACGCCTGATCCATGAGTTGCCGGAACAGGAAATGCGCCTCGGCGAAATCCTGGTCAAGTGCGGCAGCTTAACGCCCGAAGAGCTGGACAACATTCTGCACATTCAATCGCAGCATGGCGACGAACCGCAACGGCCGATCGGCGAAGTACTGGTCGAACAACAGCTGGTCAGCCCACCGGTCATCGAAGCCGCGCTGAAAAAACAACAACAGGTTAAAGATAACAAAAAAAGCGAAGCCAGCCTGATCCGCGTCGATGCCGAAAAACTCGACGAACTGATCAATCTGGTCGGCGAACTGATCATTGCCGGAGCCGGCACCAACCTGATCGCCCGTCGCGCCGGCATGGCCGACCTGATGGAATCCACCGCTACGTTGTCAAGGCTGGTCGAAGAAGTCCGGGATTCGGCGTTGGCTTTGCGAATGGTGCAGATCGGCGCCACCTTTAACCGCTTTACCCGCGTGGTGCGCGACATCAGCAAAGAGCTGGGCAAAGACATCGATCTTATTATCAGCGGTGCGGACACCGAACTCGACAAAACCGTGGTCGAAAAAATCGGCGACCCGCTGACCCATTTAGTGCGCAACTCCATGGATCACGGCATCGAACCAGCCGAACTGCGAATCGCACGAGGCAAACCGGCCAAAGGCGTCCTTAAACTCAACGCCTATCACGACGCCGGCAGCATCGTCATTGAAGTCAGCGACGACGGCGGCGGTCTGAACAAAGACAAAATCCTCGGTAAAGCCATCGAGCGTGGTTTGGTCAGCGAAGGAGCGGCGCTGACCGACAAAGAAATCTACAACCTGATCTTCGAGGCTGGTTTCTCTACCGCCGATACGGTCAGCAACCTGTCCGGCCGGGGGGTCGGCATGGACGTGGTACGCCGCAACATCCAAGCCTTGCGCGGCACCGTCGACCTGGACAGCATTGAGGGGCAAGGCAGCACCATCCGCATTCGCCTGCCGTTGACCCTGGCCATCATCGACGGTTTTATCGTCGGCGTCGGCAATGCCGCCTACGTAATCCCGTTAGACATGGTGATCGAATGCGTCGAATTAAGAGCCTGGGCCAGTAACGAAGACGATGGGCAATACCTGAACCTGCGCGGCGAAGTATTGCCGTATCGACGGCTGCGCGACCACTTCGCGGTGGAAGGCGACATGGTGCAACGCGAGAACGTGGTCGTAGTGCGCTATGGCGAACGTAAGGCGGGGTTAGTCGTGGACAAACTGATGGGTGAATTCCAGACCGTAATCAAACCGCTAAGCAAGCTGTTCAAAAGCGAAAAGAGCATCGGCGGTTTTACTATTCTGGGCAGCGGCGAGGTTGCTTTGATCGTTGATGTGCCTGGACTGATGGGACAGATAGAACATGAAAGGGAGGTGGCTGAAACAACAATCGTTACAGCATCAAAATAGTGAAATGCACTAAGCAAATGCCAGATGTTAGTGCTGACGATGCCACTCCCTGTCGGGGTTTACGGAGAGCGTGTTCCTAATATGACTTTTCCGGACCCCGAAATATAGATAGATCCCGATATGTTGAGTAGCAGTCGTATCAAATTGTTTTTAGCGCAATACAAAATTAACCCATACCAGGAGCTTGACCATGAACGTAATTGATCGTTTATTTAATCGCAACCATCAAGATGAAGTTGCTCAATTTCAACGGTTTTTAGAAAAAACCGCCAATGGCATTATCTTCTTTAATGCCAATATGGTAGTTTCCCGAGTCAGTCAATCAGCAGACAAATTGTTCAGTCAACATCAGCAAGTTTTTGAAACAGCAATGCCTGATTTCGACGCGCAGCATAGCGTCGGCATAAGTATTACCGACTTTACCGCTATCCCCAATCAGGTCTTTTCGGACTTGTGCAAGCGGCATAAAAGCTGGTCCAAAATGGTATCCTTGGATAAGGAAATATTCCATGTTTCATTATTGCCGTTTGTCGATAACGAAGGTGTTTTCAACGGCGGAGTATTGGAATTCTGGTACGCAACGGATTATATGAAACAGGAAGCCGAATCCGATAGAGCTCAATCGGTGCTTCAGCACATGGCAACGCCGGTGATGACCTGCGATTCTGAGCGTCGAATTACCTCAGTCAATCCTTCCCTGATTAATCTATTAAACGGACATAAAGCGGAACTGCAAAAAGTCTTCCCTGATTTTGATCCCGAGCGCTTAGTAGGCGTCTGCATCGATACTTTTCACGCTAATCCGGAGATGCAAAAACACATTTTTGCCGATTCAACTAAAATGCCGCACAAAGCAACTATTCAGATTTTGAATATGTCGTTTAATTTAACCGTTTTTCCTGTGCTGGATAAACAGGGAAATACTAACGGCTATGCGGTGGAATGGGTCGATTGCACCGAAGAGGTAAAAGCTATCGCAGAAATTAAGCGGGTCACTTCCGCCGCTATCGCAGGACAACTTCACGAACGTATCGATACTGCTGTTTTTAATGGTACGACTGAAGAGATTGGCAATTCATTTAACCAGATATTGGATGCCATTATTCAACCGCTTAATGTAACCTCAGATTACGTCGACCAAATTGCCAAGGGCATCATTCCGCCCATTATCACGGACAGCTACAACGGCGATTTCAACGTCATCAAAAATAATCTCAACAACGTGGTCAAGATGATGAGCGACCTGTTGGCGCAGACCGACATCATCATCCAGGCCGCAGCGGACGGCGAACTCGACAAACGGGCTAACGCCGATCTATTCGTGGGCGGTTGGAAACAGCTGGTCAGCGGCGTCAACGATACGATTACCAACATCGTCAATCCGCTGAACGTGACCGCCGACTATGTCGACAATATCGCCAAAGGAATAATTCCGCCGACCATTACCACCGAATACAAAGGCCAGTACAACGTCATCAAGAACAACCTGAACAACGCCGTGAAGATGATGAGCGACCTGCTGGCGCAGACCGACATCATAATCAAAGCCGCAGCAGACGGCGAACTCGACAAACGGGCTAACGCCGAACTATTCGTGGGCGGTTGGAAACAGCTGGTCAGCGGCGTTAACGATACTATTACCAACATCGTCAATCCACTGAACGTGACCGCCGACTATGTCGACAATATCGCCAAAGGAGTAATTCCGCCGACCATTACCACCGAGTACAAAGGCCAGTACAACGTCATCAAGAACAACCTGAACAACGCCGTGAAGATGATGAGCGACCTGCTGGCGCAGACCGACATCATCATCCAGGCCGCAGCGGACGGCGAGCTCGATACCCGCGCCAACGCCGAACTGTTCGTAGGCGGCTGGAAACAATTAGTCAGCGGCGTCAACGACGCGATCACCAACATCGTCAATCCGCTGAACGTGACCGCCGACTATGTCGACAATATCGCCAAAGGAATAATTCCGCCGGTCATTACCACCGAGTATAAAGGCCAGTACAACGTCATCAAGAACAACCTGAATAATGCCGTGAAGATGATGAGCGACCTGCTGGCGCAGACCGACATCATCATCCAGGCCGCAGCAGACGGCGAACTCGACAAACGGGCTAACGCCGATCTATTCGTGGGCGGTTGGAAACAGCTGGTCAGCGGCGTCAACGATACGATTACCAACATCGTCAATCCGCTGAACGTGACCGCCGACTATGTCGACAATATCGCCAAAGGAATAATTCCGCCGACCATTACCACCGAATACAAAGGCCAGTACAACGTCATCAAGAACAACCTGAATAATGCAGTGACGATGATGAGCGACCTGCTGGCGCAGACCGACATCATCATCCAGGCCGCAGCGGACGGCGATCTCGATACCCGCGCCAACGCCGAACTGTTCGTAGGCGGCTGGAAGCAATTAGTCAGCGGCGTCAACGACGCGATCACCAACATCGTCAATCCGCTGAACGTGACCGCCGACTATGTCGACAATATCGCCAAAGGAATAATTCCGCCGACCATTACCACCGAATACAAAGGCCAGTACAACGTCATCAAGAACAACCTGAATAATGCCGTGAAGATGATGAGCGATTTGCTGGCGCAGACCGACATCATCATCCAGGCCGCAGCGGACGGCGAACTCGATACCCGCGCCAACGCCGAACTGTTCGTAGGCGGCTGGAAGCAATTAGTCAGCGGCGTCAACGACGCGATCACCAACATCGTTAATCCGCTGAACGTGACCGCCGACTATGTCGACAATATCGCCAAAGGAGTAATTCCGCCGACCATTACCACCGAGTACAAAGGCCAGTACAACGTCATCAAGAACAACCTGAATAATGCCGTGAAGATGATGAGCGACCTGCTGGCGCAGACCGACATCATCATCCAGGCCGCAGCGGACGGCGATCTAGATACCCGCGCCAACGCCGAACTATTTGTGGGTGGTTGGAAGCAGTTGATCAGCGGCGTAAATCAGACATTGGATGGCGTAATTGGCCCCGTAAACGAAGCGGTGGGCGTTCTCGTCGAAATGGAAAAAGGCGACCTTACCCGGACGGTTAACGGTAATTACAAAGGACAACTGAAAGATTTCAAGGATACGGTTAATAATACTATCGCCAAAATTTCTCAAGTCATTAACGAAGTTAACGGTGCTGCTTCCAATATCGCATCGGCCAGTGAAGAGGTTTCTGCCACAGCTCAAAGTATGAGTCAGGCAACCAGCGAACAGGCGGCCAGTGTGGAAGAAACCAGCGCTTCTATTGAGCAAATGTCGGCGTCTATCGATCAGAATACCGAAAATGCCAAAGTCACCGAAGGCATGGCGACCCAGGCCAGCGGTGAAGCGGTGCAAGGCGGTGAAGCCGTTAAAGAGACCGTGAGCGCAATGAAGAGTATCGCCGGAAAAATCGGCATCATCGACGATATCGCCTACCAAACCAACTTACTGGCCTTGAACGCAGCGATTGAAGCCGCCCGAGCCGGTGAACATGGCCGGGGCTTTGCGGTGGTCGCTGCCGAAGTGCGTAAACTGGCCGAACGCAGCCAAATCGCCGCCCAGGAAATCGGCGAGCTGGCCGAAAGCAGTGTCGAAAGAGCTGAAAACGCCGGCAAGTTATTGGAGACCATCGTACCTTCCATTAAAAAAACTTCCGATCTGGTACAGGAAATCTCAGCCGCTTCTGAAGAGCAGTCGGCAGGCGTAGGTCAAATCAATTCCGCGATGGACCAGCTCAACCAGATTACCCAGCAGAATGCCAGTTCATCGGAACAGCTGGCCGCAACTTCGGAAGAAATGAGCGGACAGGCCTCGCAACTACTCGATCTTATGGCTTTCTTTACCCTGGGCGATAGTGCAGATACTGTTTCGGCAATATCCAACGCCAAATTTTCCAAACCTATGACTAAAAAAGCGCCGGCGACAAGGCACGCGCCTAACGAAGCCGAATTTGTGAAGTTTTAGGAGGCGGATATGAATGCAATCACACAAACGGGACAAACATTGCAGGCTGATGCCGGTAATCCGGAACTCGAAGAACAGCAGCAATATCTGACCTTTATGCTGAGCGGTGAAACCTATGCGGTCAGCATACTTCGCATCAAAGAGATCATCCAATACGGCCAACTCACCGAAGTGCCGCGGATGCCGGATTTCATCCGCGGCGTCATAAACCTGAGGGGAGCGGTGGTACCGGTGATTGACCTGAGCGCCCGTTTCGGCAAGCGGCCTACTACGATAGGCCGGCGTAACTGCATCATTATTATCGAAGTGCTGTTAGGCGAGGAAACCCAGAGTGTCGGCGTAATGGTGGATGCGGTGAACGCGGTGCTGGAAATTCCGGGCAACGAAATCGAACCGGCCCCTACTTTCGGCGCCAACATCCGCGCCGACTTTATTGCCGGCATGGGCAAGATCAACGGCAAATTTGTAATCATCCTGAATATTCAGCATGTGCTGTCGATGGATGACATGGCGACACTGGTTGCGGTGGGTTCCGGCTCGGCTGCCGAGTTGACGAAGACGGGAGGATGTAATGTCCCGCTTTCCTGACAGGAGCAGTTGGAGAGAGGATGGAAGAGGCGTACCAAAACCTTAGCATATGCTCGGAAGGGTCTTGTCGATCCGCGAACAACTTAATTACTGATGTTGCGCATGCACATGATAAAAAAGCGTCGTCCACGGAAAGCACGAACAAACGTCCCGCCTATTCAAAACGTTGCCCATTAGACCTTCCAGGTTTTAAAAACCTGGAAGGTCTGCCTATCGGCCTAACGCCAGGTCCAGGGAGCGCCGGAACGACACGGGCACGAATTGCGGCTTTTGTCCCCCTCTCCCTTCGGGCATAAGTATCTACACAACTTTTTGTATTACAAATACAAAAAGTTACAAAGCGGTCCCGCTCCCTTTCCTGTTGGAGAGGGAGCGGGAGAGGAGAATAAAAACAACCATTTATATCCCCCTCATCCCAACCTTCTCCCTCAAGGGAGAAGGAGCCGGTACTTGTGTAGATACTTGTGACCTTCGGGAGAGGGCTGGGGTGAGGGAATTCAAAAATGCGCAATTCATGACCGTTTGCAGTATACATAACAGCAATTTTATTACAGTATCAATAGAGTGAAAAACTATGCCGGCATCCGCAATTCATAAATCCAACCTTGCTACCGTGGAGTTAAAAGAGAAGGAATTCGCACAGTTTCGCGACTTGATCTACCGCATCGCCGGCATCAGCATGTCCCCTGCCAAGAAACCGCTGGTAACCAGCCGTCTGGCGAAGCGGCTAAAGCACCACGGGCTGGCAAACTTCGGCGAATATTTTCAAATGATTACCGCTGCTAATGGCAAAGCCGAGCTGCAAATGGCCGTGGATTTGCTGACCACCAACGAAACGCATTTCTTTCGCGAACCCAAACATTTCGATTTTCTGCGCCAGCGTATTTTACCGGCCAGAAAGCCGGGTAAGCCTTTGCGTATCTGGAGCGCGGCCTGCTCCAGCGGCGAAGAACCCTACAGCATTGCGATGGTGGCGGATGAGGTATTGGGTAGCGCGCCCTGGGAAATTGTTGCTTCCGACCTGAGTACGCGAATGTTGGAAAAAGCGCGAACAGGTCTTTACCCTATAGAACGCCTGCCGGAAATTCCCCGGCACTATTTATCCAACTACTGTCTTAAAGGCACCGGCTCCCAGGACGGGACTTTGCTGATCGAACGTAAATTGCGCGAACGCATCCAGTTCATGCACCATAACCTGACCGGGACGCCGCCGAAACTGGCCGAGTTCGATGCGATTTTCCTGCGCAACGTGATGATCTATTTCGACCAGAACACCAAGCGCCAGGTGGTGTCGCATCTGCTGTCATTGCTGCGTCCCGGAGGATATTTCCTGGTCGGGCACTCCGAGACACTAAATGGCATTAACGAAACTTTGCGCCTGGTGCAGCCGGCCGTTTACCTGAAACCATGAAATGACAAGACCTTTGCATCCGATGGAGATATTTCTTCAGCCCGGCGATTATTACTTCGCCGACCGGGACACTCGCATCCGTACCCTGCTGGGCTCTTGTGTGTCACTGACCTTTTGGCATCCGCAACTGCTGGTCGGGGGAATGTGCCACTATATGCTGCCCAAGCGTAATTGCGACCGCAGGACAGAGGATTGGCCGGCGCCGAACGGACGTTTTGCCGATGAGGCCATTGCCCTGCTGTTGAAAAGAATGGATAGGGTGGGCGCTCCGCATAAAGAATATCAGGTCAAATTATTCGGCGGCGGCAATATGTTTCCTGAAACGAATAGAAATACCCTGTCCCAGATCGGCATCCAGAATATACAAGCCGCGCGGCGGCTGACGAAACAGCACGCTTTTACCAGTGTAGCCGAACACTTGGGCGGTATCGGGCACCGCAATGTGATTTTTGAAGTGTGGAGCGGCGAGGTCTGGGTCAAGCACACTAACGTATTAGCCCAGCCGAGCATAATCCAATAAACAGGAGCATAGAATGACTCAGATTAAGGTACTCATAGTGGATGATTCCGCAGTCGTGCGGCAGGTACTCACTTCAAATTTGTCGCAAGATCCGGGAATCAATGTGATCGGCGCCGTTGCCGATCCGGTATTCGCGATGGCGCGCATGCAGACGCAATGGCCCGATGTGATCGTGCTGGATGTCGAAATGCCGCGCATGGACGGCATCACGTTTTTGAAAAAACTGATGGTTGAGCGGCCCACGCCGGTGGTCATCTGTTCCACGCTGACCGAGAAAGGCGCGGAAACTACGATGCAGGCTCTGGCGGCAGGCGCGGTGAGCATCGTCACCAAGCCTAAAGTAGGGCTCAAACAATTTCTACAGGATGATTCGGAAAGTCTGGTGGTCGCAGTCAAAGCTGCGGCCCGCGCCAACCTGCGCCGATTGAGCTCATCGACTGCGGTGCCGGTGCAGGCCAAATTAACAGCGGATGCGATTCTTCCGGCCACCTCTCAGGCGATGGCCGAAACCACGGACCGGGTCGTTGCCGTCGGCACTTCCACCGGCGGGACGCAGGCTCTGGAAGTGGTGTTAACCGCGTTACCGCGTGTCTGTCCCGGCATTGTTATCGTGCAGCATATGCCGGAAAAATTTACCGGCGCTTTCGCCGGCCGACTGAACAATCTATGCAGGATCGAAGTGCGCGAAGCCGTCAATGGCGACCGGGTGTTGCCGGGACGCGCACTGATTGCGCAAGGGGGGCGGCATATGTTGCTCAAGCGTAGTGGCGCGCAGTATTACATTGAGATCGTGGCCGGGCCGCCGGTTACCCGTCATTGTCCGTCGGTCGATGTGTTGTTCCGTTCGGTAGCCAAATGCGCAGGTAAAAATGCATTAGGCATCATCATGACCGGCATGGGCGATGACGGCGCCAAAGGCTTGAAAGAAATGCACGACATGGGCGCGCGCACCCTGGGCCAGGATGAAGACAGCTGTGTCGTGTATGGCATGCCGAAAGAGGCGGCAAAGCTGGGCGCAGTGGATAAGGAGTTAGCGCTAAGCCGGATCGCGGCTGAAATTGTGGCCTATGGTAATGGCCGATAGCTTATATGAATATGTACAGCGGCATTACTTCGCAATTTAGCCAGGAAAAATTAAATTTTAATCGATTTAATCGTTTTAAACGATATACTGGTCATGTTATCAACTTAGCCTGTGCTACTAGGGCAAAACGATAAGACTATTCAATTAAAGACAATGACTCCTAAAATCCAGCCAACCAACAAGGAACTTTTTTACTATGGCAAGTAATGACAAGAAACCTTACTTAACGCCCAGCGAAGTCGCCACACTATTAATGATTTCGCCTATTACTGTACGTGCATGGGCTCAAAAAGGCTTGTTACCCTCTGAAACGACACCCGGCGGACACCGCCGCTTTCTACGGGAGAGCGTGGAACAATTTGCCAAACAGTGTAAAACGGCGTCACAGCATAGCGATTTGCGGATATTGATCGTGGATGACGATAAACAGGTCGCGGGCTTTCTCGTGGAATGGCTTACCGGCCTGGACGAACCCTTTATAGTTAACTCTGCAACGGATGGATTCGAAGCGGGCAGCAAAGTGCATAACTTCGAACCGGACATCATTCTGTTAGACCTGATGATGCCGAAATTGGATGGATTCGCAGTCTGTCGCCAGATTAAAGCTAATCCGGATACCTGCGCTATTCGCATAATAGCCATGACCGGCCATATGAGTCCGGAAAATGAGCAACGTATTATCGAAGCGGGCGCAGAAGTCTGCATTCCCAAACCGGTAGACATCAAGTTTCTGCTTGAGTTACTGAAGGCTTAGCGGCAAGCCTTCATCTTCCAACAGCGTAAACAGGTCACTCATGTATAAGCGCCTTGCCCTAATCGTATCGGCAATACTCTCGGCGCAGCGCTGCTTCGTGTTGCTGGCATTGTTGACTACCGTGGCGACGCCGTTCTTTTTGATTCCCAGCGCTTATTTCGGGATAACGCCGCGCAACTTCCTGCCCCTGCGCACGCTATTGGAGTTTTCTTCGGTTTTGATCGCCTTCATGATATTTGGCGCTACTTGCCGCAATGAAACGCCAATCCGATCTCCAAACTTAACGTTATTGGGTTATGCCATGCTGGCCGTCGGTTTATCGGACTTCGGCCATTTGCTCTCCTACAGGCAGCTACCTGATTTTATTACCCCTTCTTCCCAGGAAAACGGCATTGCTTTTGGATACGCCGCTCGATTGACCGCTGCGACTGGGATTTGTATAGCATCTTTTCTATCTACCGCCTCCTTGCGCGATGCACAAGTCCGTTATATTCTGCTGTCCGGCTTTAGTCTGTATGCGTTACTAAGCTATGGCTTAGTGCTTTTTCATCAATCCTATCTGCCGTATGCCTCTCGCTTAACGGAGTTCAAAACAGCCGGTGAGTGGGGCGCAATCAGTTTATTGGTTATTGCCGCAAGCCGTTTTTGGCAAACTATGAATATTGACAGCCGGAAAATTTATTTTTTTACGGCGGTCATGGTTTTCATTATCAGCGAGCTGTTTTTTATCCAATACAAAAATGTATTAGGCCATTTTTACAAAATCATTGGCGGCTTTCTCCTTTATCGGGCCGTATCAATGAACAGTATCGAAGCTCCTTTTCATGAAGGCGAGCAACAGCAGAGCAGATACCGGCAATTATTCGAAAACATGCCGTCCTGCTGCATGGTTTATAAAGCGATTGATAACGGCGATGACTTCACTCTTATGGAAATCAACTATGCCGCGGAACGTACTGAGAAAATAAGCCGAGATGACTTTATAGGCGGGAAAGTAACCGAGCTATTTCCCAGCGTGTCCGCGTTTGGCTTGCCAGACGTGTTGCGTCGAGTCCTGCGCACCGGTCAAGCTGAACATTTTCCTGTCAAGTACTATCAGGATGGACGTATTGTCGGTTGGCGGGAAAACTATCTTTATCGTTTGGCCGGTGGCGAAGTTGTTGTTATCTACGATAACGTCACCGAGCGTGAATCGGCAAAACAGGCGTTACAAAAAAGTGAGCGTAACTTCCGGGCGATTTTTGAAACGGCCGCAATCGGTATGGTCGAAACCGATCTAATCGCGGGTAAATTCTTGCGGGTGAATTTAAAGTTCTGTCAGATGACCGGCTATTCTGAAGAAGAACTATTAACCACGACCATTGCAAACATCACTCATCCTGACGATCGGGAAAAAGACAGGGAAGGCATGAGCCGCATGATGCAAGGAGAAAATCATGAATATGTTACTGAAAAGCGCTATATCCATAAAGACGGAAATGAAATCCGGGTGCATTTGAATGCAGTCGCGCTCCGTGATGAAAACGGTAGCGCATTGCATTCACTAGCGGCTATTGTCGACATTACCGCCCGCAAACAATCTGAAGCCGATCTTCGCCGCTCCGAGCAGGAACTCAAATCCATTTTCGATGCATTGCCCGATTTCTATTTCCATCTAGGCGCAGACGGAACTATCCTCAGCTATCACGCCAGCCCGGCAGCGATGGACGAATTACATGTGCCGCCGGAACAGTTTCTCGGCCGACGTATAACTGATGTTTTGCCACAGGAACAAGCGGCTCTGTTTGCTGCCAATCTCAAAGAGCAACAAGGCAGCGGCAAGATAATCACTTTTGAATATCCGCTTACGGTACCCAGAGGAGAGTGTTATTACGAAGCGCGCTTAGCCAGTCTTGTCGATAGTAGCGATGTTATCGTGCTGATACGCAATATCATGGAACGCAAGCAGCTGGAGAAACAATTGCAACAGGCGCAAAAAATGGAGGCATTAGGACAATTGACCGGCGGAATCGCTCACGACTTCAATAATATCCTGGCCGTCGTACTCGGTTACTCCAATCTTGCCCTGGAACGATGCGTATCCGATCCTTCGGATAAACTGGCGCGTTATCTGAAAGAAGTCATTTTTGCCAGTGAGCGGGCTCGCGACCTGATTGCCAAAATGCTCGCCTACAGCCGAACGTCTCCGGTCGTAGCAAGCACTCCTTTGGATATAGCGTCAGAAGTCGAAAAAGCGGTAGCGATGCTGTCTGCTGCTATCCCGGCAGGAATTGACGTCTCGACTCATATTGAAACCAATATCCCGCCCGTACGGATTGATCCTATTGAAGTACAGCAAGTATTGATTAATCTTGCCGTTAATGCCCGCGATGCCATAGGCGAACAAGGCCATATCGATATAACGCTGAAATGCACCCGGATTTACCACAAAGTCTGCGCCATTTGCCACAATATTATCGACGGCAAGTATGTAGTCCTGGAAGTGAAAGACAACGGGAACGGCATTCCGAAAAATGTAAGGCAGCGTATTTTCGATCCTTTTTTTACTACCAAAGAAATTGGTAAGGGTTCGGGACTAGGACTCAGCATGGTGCAAGGGGTGGTCATAAAAAACAACGCGCATTTATTGATAGAAAGCAGCTTTGAGCACGGTACGTCCTTTCGCTTGCTGTTTCCTTTCCTCGATACGGATGCGGTTAGTTCAGAATTCCCCACTTCTAAATCGGTTGCACTGATGACAGCGCATTGGCGCATTTGGGTAGTAGAAGACCAAAAGTCTTTGGCCGATTATTATCAGGAGCTGTTACAGGGGCAAGGGTGTTTGGTTACCGTTTTTACCGATCCTATCAATGCGTTGTGCGCTTTTCAACTTGATCCGGGCAGCGTAGATATGGTTTTAACTGACCAAACTATGCCGTATTTGAGTGGTGATCGACTGGCGGTCGCTATGCTCGCAATCAAACCGGAGCTGCCGATTATTCTAATTACCGGTTATAGCGATAAGATTAATGCCGACGAAGCGAAGCGCCTGGGTATTCGATGTTATTTAAATAAACCTGTAGACGGAAACAAACTGTTGGAAATACTGGCGGCAGAACTGAATTAAAAATGGTTTCGCCAGGATGTCAGGCAACAACTTGCAACAGAAGAATAACTCGATTAAGCCAAGCGTTCTCATCCTGTGTTCTGGAATTTGCTTCGCATGCTATCGGGCCACCCGTAAGCATAAAGATGGAACATCGGCACGGTAACTGAGATTTCGCAACGCTGCTGTAACGTGAAAGTAATGGCGGGAATCTGCATATATTCTCCATGCAATAAACTGAATAAGGTATTTTCATGGGATTAACTGGAATAAATCAAAAAAACCAACCGCTTAGACAAGCATCAAAGCGCCCGGCTTTAGTCGTATCTAGCTGGAGCGCCTGGGTTTTGCTGTTGGCAGGATTGTCCATAACAGGTTTCCTTGCGCATTCTTTTAAGTCTATAGAAGAATACAACGCCCGAAACCGGTTTGTATCTGCTTGTAAACAGATACAAACCAATATTGAAGTACGCCTGCAAGCCTATGAACAAATGCTGAAAGGTGGTGCAGCGTTGTTTGAAGCGTCAAACAACGTTGAACGTCGGGAATGGCATAGTTACGCCAAATGGATTAAGTTAGGCCGTAATTTCAAAGAGATCCAGGGGTTCGGCTTTGCACAGTTGATACCGCCTGCCCAGTTATCCGCGCACATCGCACAAATCCGCCGTGAAGGCTTTCCCGATTACCGGGTTTGGCCGAGTGGGACGCGCGATGTCTATACATCGATTATTTACTTGGAATCATTCGAAAAACCTAACTTGCAGTCCTTGGGCTATGATATGCGGTCGGAACCAGTGCGCCGTGCGGCAATGGAGAAAGCACGGGATGAAAATAAAGTGATATTCACCGGCAAGGTCTCATCGGCACAGGAATCCGGGCAAATCAGCCAGTCTGACATAGTGATGTATGTACCCGTGTATCGGCATGACATGCTCGTCAATACCGCCGAACAACGCCGCGCCGCTATTTTCGGCTGGGTCTATAGTTCTTTCAGTATAAAAGACTTGGTGCATGACATTAATCGAGACGCCATTCACATAAAAATATTTGATGGCCTTAACCCCCTACCTTCCGCTCTGCTCTATGACGGCGCGGAAGGCATTTTTGCAGCCCCCGCTACCTTACATCCCGAGACTTTAATAGGGTATAGCCTGATTGGCGATAGGCAATGGAGATTGCAATTTATTCCGACAGCGGAATACATCAATATCGATTACAGCAAAACATGGCTAGTTGCAGTCGGCGGAACGGTTATCAGCTTACTGCTGTTTTTTCTTATTTACTCTTATCGAAATACCCGCCGCGAGGCATTGTCGATTGCCGCCCGCTTGACTGCTGAATTACGCCAAAGCGAGGAGCGTTACCATACTCTGGTAGATCAATCATCCGATGCTATTTTGCTTTATGATGCAGAAACATTGGCGCTAGTCGAAGTCAACCGGCGTTTTTGCCAGATGCTTGGATATACTTACGAACAAAGCCGGCGACTATCGATAACTGACATTATTTTCATACCGGAGCCGGAAATCTCCCCCAAACGGCGGCGAATGATAGATGGCGGCTACAACGGACTGGAAGAACAGGTATTTCGCACTCATGATGGATCGCTGCTGGATGTAGAAGTATCCAAAAGCACAGTGCAAATGGGCCCGAAGAAAAAAGTTATCGCTACGGTACGCGATATTTCTCCGCGCAAACGGGCGGAAGCCGAACGTGCGAAAATAGGGCGACAATTACAACAATCCCAAAAAATGGAAGCGTTAGGTCAGCTAACCGGAGGGATCGCCCATGACTTTAACAATATTCTGGCGGTAATGTTGGGCTATTCAAATCTGGCATTAACTCGATACGCCGCCGACAAGGACGGTGCGTTGGCACATTATCTGGCAGAGGTAATCACAGCAGGTGAGCGAGCGAGAGACTTGGTGATTCGAATGCTCGCTTATAGTCGCAGCCAGACTGAAGAAGCGGCTACCGCTACGGCTCCTGGTCCTCTGGTAAAAGAAGCGTTCCAAATGCTCGCTCCCACTATCCCGTCCGGTATTAAGCTGCAATATCACATTGCTGACAATATCCCTGCAATCAGCATTAGTCCAGCCGAGCTCCATCAGGTTGTGATGAATCTGGTTATTAACGCCAAAGATGCTGTATCCGAGCACGGGTGTCTGGACATTTATTTGAATACGATTATAGCAACACCGGAATTCTGCAATTCTTGCAACCAAGTCAATAGAGAAGTTTTATGCCAGGGTAATGTTTTCGGTGAATACGTGAGCTTGAGCGTGGCCGATACCGGATGCGGCATCAGCCCGAAAAATTTTAAACTGATTTTCGATCCCTTTTTTACTACCAAGGATATTGGCAAAGGCACTGGTTTGGGACTTTCTGTGGTTCAGGGCATCGTTCGCCGAGCCGGCGGCTGTATTGCGGTGGATTCGCATATTGGGATCGGTTCCACGTTTCAGGTACTGTTTCCCGTTGCCGACGCCTCAGTGGGCATGCCGCCGGCTACAGCGCCTTTGTCTACTCTTTCAAAGGGCGACGGCGCCCGAATTCTGGTGGTGGATGACGAACCCGCCTTGGCGCATTATCTGGTTGACCTACTGGAAGGCGAAAATTACGTGATAGATGTTTACACCGACTCGGTCAAGGCGCTGAACTATTTTCGCGATAACCAACAGAACATTGACGCAGTTATCACCGACCAGACCATGCCGAACAAATCAGGCATTGAGATTGCCGGCGTCATGCTGGCATTACGTCCCGATCTGCCTATATTCCTGTGCAGCGGCTATAGCGACACGATTGATGAAGCGGGCGCTCAGTCGTTCGGCATCCGCCGTTTTTTTTATAAACCTGTCGAAGCCACTGAACTGCTTGCCGCTGTACACAAAGCACTAAGTCATGCGGCAAAACCATAATAGGTTACCGATTCCGACTTAATGCGCTTGCAAAAAAGCCGGATCAACGACTAAAAAATCACGAACATTAATGCCGACGACATCTTATGAATTAACTTGACGGAAAACATAAAAATAGCTTTTATGATCAGTCTATTTGTGCATAACAACTCCAAACAGTTTGAATTTGGTCGCTAACTTTTGCTAAAAACATAATATCTGGACAAAACCCCATAAATTGGGCAAAATTGACCGATTAATAATGCTTTTTAACCCTAAACTGACTCAAGATTGATGGCGATAATTACCGTTCTAAATGGTCCGAATTTAAACCTGCTAGGCATTCGCGAACCCGGTATTTACGGCAATCAAACCCTCGCCGACATTAAGCACGCTCTTGAACAAAAGGCTGCCGAACTGGGTCATCAGCTTGACTTCCATCAAAGCAACGCAGAACATGAAATTATAGAACTGATCCATGCGGCTTACCGAGCCCGCGTTGATTTCATCATTATTAACCCGGCAGCATTCACCCATACCAGCGTCGCCATTCGCGACGCGCTGCTGGCAACCAAGATCCCATTTATAGAGGTTCATTTATCAAACGTCCACGCACGTGAACCTTTTAGAAAACATTCCTATTTCTCGGATATTGCCATAGGCGTTATCTGCGGATTAGGCGCAACAGGGTACGAACTGGCCTTACTGGCCGCTCATCAGATATTAGCCGAGAGACAATAAACTATGGATATTAGAAAAATAAAAAAACTCATCGAGATTATCGAAGAATCCGACATAGCCGAACTGGAAATCAAAGAAGGCGAAGAATCCATCCGCATCAGTCGTTATTCCGCCGCGCCTGCTGCTGTCGCCTATGCGCCCGCACCGGTTGCCGCAGCACCGGCCGTAGCCGCTCCGGCTGCGGCTACGGCCGAAGAAAAAATCACCGGGCATGTCGTTAAATCGCCGATGGTCGGTACTTTTTATCGCTCCGCGTCGCCCGGCACCAAGGTTTTCGCCGAAATAGGCCAATCCGTTCAAGTCGGCGATACCTTGTGCATCATTGAAGCGATGAAAATCCTTAACCAAATCGAGTCGGATAAAAGCGGCACCATCACCAAAGTTCTGGTTGAAAACGCCGAACCTGTCGAATATGGCCAGCCATTATTCATCATTGAATAACACCAGGGACGGAAAGCTCATGTTCGATAAAATCGTTATCGCCAATCGCGGCGAAATAGCTCTGCGCATTTTACGCGCCTGCCGGGAACTGGGCGTCAAGGTGGTTGCCGTGCATTCCGAGGCGGATCGGGATCTAAAACACGTCCGCCTCGCCGACGAATCCGTTTGCATCGGCCCTGCGTCATCCGCTGACAGCTACCTGAATATTCCGGCCATTATCAGCGCCGCCGAAGTGACCGACGCCGAAGCCATTCATCCCGGTTACGGCTTCTTATCCGAAAATGCCGATTTTTCTGAAAAAGTAAAACAAAGCGGCTTTGTTTTTATCGGCCCGAATGCGGAAACCATCCGCATGATGGGCGACAAGATTTCCGCCAAGAAAGCCATGCTGGAAGCAGGAATTCCCTGCGTTCCCGGCAACAACGACCCGTTATCGGATGACAGTAAAAAGAACCTGAAGCTGGCTCACGAAATCGGTTATCCGGTTATCATCAAGGCCGCCGGCGGCGGCGGCGGAAGAGGCATGCGCACGGTGCATACCGAAGCGGCATTATTAAACGCCATCGCGATGACCAAGGCCGAAGCGGGAACTGCGTTCGGCAATCCTACGGTGTACATGGAAAAATTCCTGGAAGACCCAAGGCACATCGAATTCCAAGTCATGGCCGATTCCCACGGCAACGCGATCCATTTAGGCGAGCGCGACTGCTCGATGCAGCGCCGCCATCAAAAAGTGGTCGAAGAAGCCCCTGCGCCGGGCATCACCGAAGCACAACGCAAAGCCATCGGCGAGCGTTGCGCCAAAGCCTGTATCGACATCGGCTATCTGGGTGCCGGCACTTTCGAGTTTTTGTATGAAAAAGGCGAGTTTTATTTCATTGAAATGAACACCCGCGTACAAGTCGAGCATCCCGTTACCGAAATGGTGACCGGTTTTGACATCGTCAAGGAACAACTGCGTATTGCGGCAGGCGAACGATTGTCGATCACCCAGGATCAGGTAAAGATTCAGGGACACGCCATCGAGTGCCGGTTAAATGCCGAAGATCCCAGAACCTTTATGCCCTGCCCCGGCACCATAGACCAGTTCCATATGCCCGGCGGCCCCGGCATCCGTTGCGAGACCCACATCTACAACGGCTATAAAGTGCCGCCTTATTACGACTCGATGATCGGCAAGCTGATCGCTCACGGCGAAGACCGCAAGAGCGCGATTGCCCGAATGAACACCGCGTTAAGCGAAATCATCATCGACGGCATTAAAACCAATATCCCGCTACAGCACGACATCATGAATGACGGCGCCTTTGCAGCCGGCGGGCAAAACATCCATTACTTGGAAAAAAAGCTGGGGATTTATTAAAAAGATTTAAAAACTCACCATGAAGGCACGAAGGGTACGAAGTTTTATGTTTATTCTTCGCGTTCTTCGTGCCTTCGTGGTGAATAATTAATCCATCATCCGCCCCTACTCATATCTTTCCGCATCATGGCCTGGCACCAAATTACCGTTATCACCAATGAAGACCTCGCGCCCCGGCTTGCCGACTTTTTCGACAATCTCGGCGCGGTGTCCGTCACCTACATGGACGCTGAGGACGAACCGGTTTACGAACCGGCTATCGGCGAAACCAAAATATGGAGCAACACCGAAGTCATTGCGCTTTACGAACTGGATGCCGAGCCCGAGCTGATCAAGACGCTGGTTTACGCCCGGTTTAAACCTGAGCAATTGCGCAACTGGAAATATGAAGAAGTTGCCGACCAGGAATGGGAACGCGCCTGGATGGAATATTATAAGCCGATGAAGTTTGCCGATAAGCTCTGGGTCTGCCCGACCGATCAGGAGCAGTATGAGGCAGGCACGGTTTGCCTGACCCTCGATCCGGGTCTTGCTTTCGGCACCGGCACGCATCCGACCACCGCTTTATGCCTGGAATGGCTGGCAAGCCATGACTTAACCGGCAAAACCGTCATCGATTACGGCTGCGGCTCCGGAATACTGGCCGTTGCGGCGATATTGCTGGATGCCAAGGAAGCTCACGCGGTGGATATTGATCCGCAAGCAATCACCGCAACCCAGAGCAATGCGCTAAAAAACCAGGTGCAAGATAAAATAGCCTGCTATCTGCCCGAGCAATTTACGCCGTTTCAGGCGGACATCGTGCTGGCCAACATACTGGCAAAGCCTCTAATCGATATGGCGGAGCAGATTTGCAATCTGGTCGCCCCCGGCGGCCAACTGGTTTTGTCCGGCATTTTGCATGAACAGGCCGAGTCGGTGATGACCGCTTATCAGCAATACATAGCGTTCAACGCGCCGGTGCAACAGGAAGACTGGATCAGGCTTGACGGCATCAGGCGTTGATTTATCCATAAAATAAAGCATCGCCACGAAGATCACGAAGTTTTTTTCTTCGTGATCTTCGTGGCGAATTACAGGCCTTTCGCTTATTCTGCGTTTAACCGAGAATGTCGGGTTACGCATCGCTAACCCAACCTACAAACCAATGTCGGCGGTTATACTTTTAAACTCATTTAACACCTATGGCTCATCCGGAAATTTATTTAAAAAAGAACGAAGACAAGCGTCTGCGCAAAGGCCACCTGTGGGTTTTCAGCAACGAAGTCGACACCAAGCGCTCGCCGCTTGAGCAGTTCAGCGCCGGCGACCTGGTACAGGTAAAAAGCGACGACGGCAAGGTGCTGGGCACCGCCTACATCAACCCGCAAGCCCTGATTTGCGCCCGGCTTCTGTCCAGAAAACCAAACCTGAAATGCGGCGCCAACTTCTTCAAAGAACGTCTGACCGCCGCGCTGGCTTTGCGCGAAAAACTGTTCGACAAACCTTTCTACCGCTTGGTTTTCGGCGAAAGCGACGGCCTGCCCGGCCTGGTCATCGACCGTTTCGGCCCGGTGTTGTCGGTGCAAATAACCACCGCCGGGATAGAACAGCGCAAGGAATCGCTATTTGCCGCGCTGATTGAATTGCTGAATCCCGAAGCCATTATCCTGAAAAACGATAACAGCCAACGGCAACAGGAAGGCTTAAGCCTGGAATCCGAGCTGGCTTACGGCAAACTCCCCGAGCCGCTGATCATTGAAGAAAACGGTGCGCAATTTAAAATCGACATTCTGGGAGGACAAAAGACCGGCTGGTTTTACGACCACCGCAGCAGCCGCGCGCAATTGGCGGGCATTGCCAAAAACCAGCGGGTGCTCGATTTGTTTTCCTATACCGGAGCCTGGGGCGTTCCTGCCGCGATGGCCGGAGCCTTGGAAGTCACCTGCGTCGATGCGTCGGAAAGCGCGCTGGCATTGGCCGCGGATAATGCCGCGCTAAACGGGGTTCAGGATAAAATGCACTTTGTGCGCAGCGATGTGTTCGAGTTCCTGAAACAGGCTCGTCTGGACAACCAGCTCTATGACATTATCGTACTGGATCCGCCCGCTTTAATTAAACGCAAAAAAGATTTCAAACAAGGCTACGAAGCTTATCGCCGCTTGAATCACCTGGCCCTGCAAGTGCTGTCCAAGAACGGCATACTGGTCTCGGCATCCTGCTCACACCACCTGAGCCGCGAAAACCTGCATGAGATTTTACGCTCCTCGGGGCGACACATAGATCGCCATCTGGTGTTTTTTGCTGAAGGCGGGCAAGGGCCGGATCACCCCATCGACCCGGCAGCGCCCGAGACCGAATATTTGAAAACTTTTTTTTGTTCTGTCTCTTCAAGCTTGTAAAATGTGAGGTCTTTTTATGCTCAATGGAAAAGATAAGGAACCCTGTGTACTCTGCGGTCAACCGGTAGAAATCACCGGATTTTCTCTAACCACCAGTGACGGCTTGCAGAAATTTTGCTGCGCCGGCTGCCTGAGCATTTATCAGTTATTTAATGAGGATAATACCAAACCGACTATCACCCCCCTGCTAACAACAAAAAAATGAGGATATAAAAATAATGAAAGCTTGTGAGTCCTGTAGCCGCGTTGAAATCGGCAAAAACCATCAAAAAATCCCGGTAGTGCAAAGAGCCATCGGCATGATCCTGGTCTACCTGCCCATCGCTACCCTTCCGTTTGTGTTTGCCAGTGCCTATATGACTTACTGGCACTTGCTTTTAATTGGCGCCAAAAACCTAAAGACCTACTCGGATTTTCTACCCGACCGGGCCAGCCATCGCTATACCTTAAAAAACCAAATCACCATGGACGCCTCGTTCAAGGCCAGCACCTCCCAATCAAAACTGTTCTGGATACTGAACTGCACTTGGTACTGCCCGTACAGCGTCGCCCTGTTCGAATGGCATGCCTATATGGTCAAGATTGTTGAGAACTGGTGGTGCCCGTTCGCCCATGATAAAAAAGAAGGCTATAACAACGCCAAGATCGATAAGTCTTTCTGGCATATCTATGCGGAAGACGCTGCCAAACTGGAACCGGAAGACCGCGACAATCCGATTTGGAATGAGGACGGAGATAAGTGACTTAGGTGAAAGGTACAAGGTACAAGATGAAAGGATCATACCCTTGCACCTTGCACCTTGCACCTTGCACCTTGCACCTTTCTCCTCTCTTATGCACATCGGCCCCCATCAACTTAAAAACAACCTGATTCTTGCGCCTATGGCCGGCATCAGCGACCGCCCGTTCAGGGAATTGTGCAAGCAATTCGGCGCAGGCTTGGCCGTGTCCGAAATGGTCGCATCCAATCCGGCGTTACGTCAGCATAAAAGAACGCTGTTAAAAGCCGATCATGACGGCGAGACCGGCATACGTTCGGTACAGATTCTGGGCACCGACCCGCAACTGATGGCCGATGCGGCAAAACTTAATGCCCAACGGGGCGCCCAGATTATCGACATTAACATGGGCTGTCCGGCAAAAAAGGTGTGTTCGGTTGCCGCAGGCTCCGCGCTATTACGAGATGAAGCGCTGGTAAAACGCATACTCGATGCGGTCGTTAATGCCGTCGATATTCCGGTCACCTTAAAAATCCGCACCGGCTGGGATATGTACAGCCGCAATGCCGTTGAAATAGCCCGCATAGCCGAAAATGCAGGCATTACCGCATTGACGATTCACGGCCGAACCCGTGCCTGCAAATTTGAAGGCACGGCCGAACATGAAACCCTTAAACAAGTGAAACAAACCGTCAGTATTCCGGTTATCGCCAACGGCGATATTGATTCACCCGAACAAGCCCGATTCGTGCTTGATTCAACCGGCGCCGATGCCATTATGATCGGTCGGGCCGCCCAAGGAAATCCATGGCTATTTAGTCAAATAAGTCACTTTATCAACCACGGCAAACATCTTGAAAAACCAACGGTTACCGATATTCACAACACAATATCAAGCCATTTAGACAAACTATATAGCTTCTACGGCAATGCGAGCGGTGTTAGAATAGCGCGCAAACATATAGCTTGGTATTTTAAGCATCTCGAGTCCGTAGCTCAGGATGCTCAAAGCAACATCAACCGGGCGCAATCTCCATCCCAACAAATAGCGCTGATTAATTCGGCATTTAATCTTTTAACCTCCGACAGTGCTGCATAATATGAACGCATCCCAAAAAAGTGCCGAAATCATCAACATAGACAGCAAAAAAATCGCCACTATTCCCTTATCCGCGCATGTTAAACAGACCGTAGAGCAATATTTGGTGCAACTGAACGGCCATGACGCGGTGGGTTTGCATGCGATGGTCATCGGCGAAGTTGAAAAGCCTTTATTGCAGGCAACGCTGGAACATTCAGGCTACAACCAAACTAAAGCGGCCAAAGCATTGGGCTTGAGTCGCAGCACCTTGCGCAAAAAACTGGAATTCTACGGCCTGTCCTAATACCCGAACAAGACTGGTTTTACCCCCTCTTTCATTCTGAGATCTACATGAACAAAAAAGTAACTCGCGCGCTGGTCAGCGTATCCGATAAATCCGGTATCGTGGATTTTTGTCGGGAACTGAACCAACTGGGCATCGAAATCCTGTCTACCGGCGGCACCGCCAAGACATTGGCTGAGCATAACATTCCGGCGACCGAGGTTTCCGATTACACCGATTTCCCGGAAATGATGGACGGCCGGGTTAAAACCTTACACCCCAAAGTCCACGGGGGCATTTTGGCGCGTCGAGGCATCGACGATGCAGTGATGGCGGCAAACGGAATTAAGCCGATCGATATGGTGGTGGTCAACCTGTACCCCTTCGAACAGACTATCGCCAATCCGGACTGCGACTTGGATACGGCCATTGAAAACATCGACATCGGCGGCCCGACCATGATCCGCGCCGCCGCCAAGAATCATGCCGATGTCGCAGTGATCGTCGATCCGGCCGATTACGCAGCGATTATTGCCGAGCTGCAAAACAACAGCAGCCTTTCGCAGCAAACCCGCTTCAATCTGGCGCTGAAAAGCTTCGAACACACGGCCCGTTACGACACCGCGATTTCCGCCTACCTGGGCAACATTAGCGGCGTCCAGTTTCCCGACACGCTGAATTTGCAGTTTTATCATAACCAGACCATGCGTTACGGCGAAAATCCGCATCAAAACGCGGCGTTTTACCGGGAAAAAACACCGGCCGCCGGCACGATTGCCGCCGCCAAGCAATTGCAAGGCAAGGAACTGTCCTACAACAATATTGCCGATGCCGATGCCGCGCTGGAATGCGTTAAATCATTCGGCGACCAACCCACCTGCGTTATCGTCAAACATGCCAACCCCTGCGGCGTAGCCCAGGCAGACAGCCTGCTTGACGCTTACGACAAAGCTTATGCCACCGACCCGACCTCGGCATTCGGCGGCATTATCGCGTTTAACCGCGAACTGGACGAACAAACTGCCGCTGAAATCGCCAAGCGTCAATTTGTCGAAGTCATTATTGCGCCATCCATCAGCGCAGCCGCGCAAACCGTTTTGGCGGCAAAACAAAATGTCCGCGTGTTGGAATGCGGCGCCTGGAACAACGCCAATCAAGCCTCGCTCGATTTCAAGCGCGTTGCAGGCGGCTTGTTGGTTCAGGACAAGGACATCGGCGAAATCAGCGCATCCGACCTCAAAATAGTCAGCAAACGCGCCCCGACCGAACAGGAACTGGCCGATTTGCTATTTGCCTGGAAAGTCGCCAAATTCGTCAAATCCAATGCGATTGTATACTGCAAGAACGGCCAGACTATCGGCGTAGGCGCGGGACAAATGAGCCGGGTTTATTCGGCCAGAATCGCCGGCATCAAAGCCGCCGATGCGGGCTTGGACGTTCCGGGTTCCGCGATGGCTTCCGACGCCTTTTTCCCGTTCCGGGACGGCATCGATTCCGCAGCCGAAGCGGGCATCACCGCCGTCATCCAGCCCGGCGGTTCGATGCGCGATAATGAAGTCATTGCCGCAGCCGACGAGCATAATATCGCGATGGTCTTTACCGGCATGCGTCATTTCAGGCATTAATTAAAGAACAGCGTCCACGAAAGGCACGAAAGGCACGAAAAACACGAAAAATTTTTTACACTTACTCTTTTCGTGCCTTTCGTGTTTTTCGTGGACAACTAAATCGTCTCTACAGAATACACGAGAATCACCATGAAAATCCTCATCGTCGGCAGCGGCGGCCGTGAACACGCCCTCGCCTGGAAAACCAAGCAATCAGCCAAAGTCGAAAAAGTGTTTGTCGCGCCCGGCAATGCCGGTACCGCGCTGGAACCGTCTGTTGAAAACATTGCCATTGCCGTCGACGATATTGCCGCGCTGCTGGCCTTCGCCCAGAAAGAAGCGGTCGACCTGACTATCATCGGCCCCGAAGTGCCTTTGGTTTTGGGCATCGTTGACCGTTTCCAGCAAGCGGGCCTCAAATGCTTCGGCCCGACCGCACAAGCCGCGCAACTGGAAGGCTCGAAGACTTTCTGCAAAGACTTCATGATCCGCCACAACATTCCGACGGCCGCGTTCCAATCCTTCACCGACCAGCAGCAAGCCATCGCTTACATCAAGCAGCAAGGCGCGCCGATCGTGGTCAAAGCCGACGGTTTGGCAGCAGGCAAAGGCGTGATCGTCGCCCAGACCGAACAGGAAGCGATAGCCGCTGTTGAAGATATGTTATCCGGCAATGTGTTCGGCGAGGCCGGTAATCGAGTCGTGATCGAAGAGTTTTTAACCGGCGAAGAAGCCAGCTTTATCGTCATAGCCGACGGCAAATACGCCTTGCCGATGGCGACATCCCAAGATCATAAAGCCCGCGACAATGGCGACCAAGGCCCCAACACCGGCGGCATGGGCGCTTACTCCCCTGCTCCCGTCGTCACCCCTGAAATACACGACAAGGTCATGCGCGATGTGATCGAACCGACCTTAAAAGGCATGGCGGAAGACGGACTGCCGTATACCGGCTTTTTGTACGCCGGATTGATGATTAGTGCCAACGGCTCCATTAAAGTGCTGGAATACAACTGCCGCTTCGGCGACCCTGAAACCCAACCGATCATGATGCGTTTAAACAGCGATCTGGTAGAGCTTATCGAAGCCGCGCTGGCCGGTAATCTCGACAAAACCGACAGCGACTGGGACGAACGCGCCGCATTAGGCGTGGTTTTGGCAGCTGGCGGTTATCCTGACGCCTATCAAAGCGGCGCGGTCATTTCCGGCTTGCCTGCCGAGGAACACGAAGACAGCAAGGTGTTTCATGCGGCCACCCAACAAGTCGGCAACGATCTGGTTACCGCGGGCGGACGGGTGTTATGCGTTTGCGCCTTGGGACATGATATTAAGGAAGCTCAAAGCAAAGCCTATGTGCTGGCTAACGGCATCCATTGGGATAATATCTATTACCGTACCGATATTGGTTTTAAGGCTATAAAATCCTCGTAGGGTACGCTGTGCGTACCTTTCGGCGTCCAATGATAAATGGTACGCACAGCGTACCCTACATGACTAATATTGTTTGGAGGCCTCATGCCGCTCGCTGAATATCTCTCGTTGACTCTCAAGCAACTTGAGCTGTACTACCACAAAATGGGCACTACTTTCTCGCCGCCGATTCGCGCAAAGATCGGAAACGATATCTACCTCAGGCATCAGCAACACTCAGATTTGTTACTGATCTACCTCAAAGGCGTGAAGTTAATTAGCTCGCTTAACGCTGCGGTGGTTCTCTTTAGAAACGGGTATGCTCAAGAGATCGGCGCTCTCTGCAGGGTAGCTGACGACTGCTTCACCGATATATTATTTTTCGTTAAACCACTGGGAGAGAACGGCCCGAGCAAAGATCAGACCCGAATGCTCGAAGACTTTTTCCGGGAAGAATTCAAAAACCCAGATAACCCTCTCGCATCCCCGCAAAGCCGAGACAACGTACCGCGCCCAAAGATCAATGCTGCCTTAGGAAAACTCTTCAATGATGAACTCAACCCACACGATGCCCAGAACGTGTTGAACACTACACATAAGGCATTTTCCGGCTACGTTCATGGTGCCTATCCTCACATCATGGAGATGTACGGCGGCAACCCTCCGCGCTTTCATATGACCGGCATGTTGGGCACACCACGAATAGTCGAGTGGGAGAGTCAGCTCGTGACTTACGTTTATCGAGCCATCATGACCGCTGAATTAGTTTCTCGACAATTGGTGCTACCCGAAGTCGAAAAGTCTGTCCGTGGCCTCTTAGTTGAGTACGAAACGACGCTCAACTGCAAGCCAACCGAAAAAGCCGAAACCATGATGCAGCGAGAGAAGAAAAAATGACACCCAACCCGTAACCCGTAAGACGGTTTCGCGCTAGCAAACCGTCATAAACGGAGAAAAATTAAGGAAAGAGTTGTTTCAGCAATTCGTCACGCGTAAGCTTAAAGTGCGACTCGATGTCGCTGAAGATCGCAGCCAATGTGCCTATTTTCAAAGGGCTAGAGCGGGGATGGTTATGTGATGTTCGCCGTTTTCAAAAGTTGTCAGGCGTATGTGACTGCCGGTCTGACGGGTAATTTGGTACCCGAGTTCAGCAAGCGCTTTTGCAAGCTGGGTTCCATTGATGTCGCGGGGGAGTTTCAAACTGCGATGACTTCTTCGTGAACGAAATGCAAGCGAATCATCTTTGGCTTTTTGTCTTCATCGAAATGGCAGCGAACTGCATCCTGAACGTTGGCGTGGAGTTCTTCAAGATTGTCCGCATCGGTGTAAATCGATTCGCCGAGCGCCTTGGCCGTATAACCGCCTTCCGGGGCATCTTCTACAATAAAGAAAATTTCGTTCATATTTGCTCCTTTGTCTGCAACGGATACTAGCAAAGTATCGGTAATCATGCAAAAACCAACAAGAATCGCAATTTTATTCTCAGCCTTGTAGGCCAGAATAAGCCTCTGTTTGAGCAACAGCGAAAACGAGTAATGACTATTGATTAGCCGCCTGTTTCAGTACCTCAACCGCCCACTGATTCAAACTTTTCCCGGACGCAATAGCGGCTCGGGTAACTGCGGCGTGGTCTTCGGGCGGAATTCGTAAAACAAACTTCCCGGAATAGGCTTTAAACGGCTCAACGCCGTCTTCCTGGCAAGCATCCATGAACACTTTAAGCGAAATCGCCCCTTCGCGTCTTAAACCTTCTGCATCGGCGGCATAAAAATCAGCACCGCCGTTAAGCCCAACAAATTCGCCGCGAAACAGATCAATGTCCGAATCGTAAGTAATTACGGCTTTAACGCCGTTAATGGTCATTTGATTAATCATGGTTTTACCCCGTTGTCATTCAGCCAGTCGCGCAAGCTGGCGACCGCGCCTTTATCGGTCATAGGTAAAGGATGCGGCCTATGAAAGACCCGCCTCTCTCCGAACAGCCGGATTAACACCCGCGAACCCTCGCGCTCTTCAATTCGCGCACCCAATTCCAACAACAAGGCCTCAACTTCAGACCAGCGCTTGGCTGAAGCCGGTCTGGAAAAAATTAGCTCAAGGGTTTTAAGATGCTTCCGCTTCATGACTACATAGTATCATTATTTAGTATCAAAATAACTACCCGCACGACACATTCGTTCAATTCTTCGCATCTTAGCCTGGTAGGCCGGAATAAGCCTGTTTGAGCGACAGCGAAAACGGGCGTTTCCGGCAAACCGCGCGAATCCGCCGGAAACGCCACCCCGCGCTACGCTTGGGTGGTCTTATTCCGGCCTACATAACTAACAAAGTATCGGTAATCATGCAAAAACCGCCAAGACACGAAATTTTATTCTCTCTTCTGCCGACTTAACGGACATAAGCAATTTGCAACACCACGTTTCGGATGTCGTTGCTCCAGATGAGCTCATGGATGTCAAACTCGTTTGCGCGCTGCCCGCTATCGTCGTCCTCTAATTTAATACCCAGTTTGCTGAGCTTAAAATGAGTTTTATCAATACTTAACAGCTTGTCAGGGGCTTCGATATAGCCAAGCAATGCGTTCAGGTAAACATCCGGGTTGGCCAGACTCTTGACTTTCGACTCGTAAGATTCATCGCCGGTACTGAACGACTGATGACTTGCCATGCGAGACACCATCTCCCGTTTGACAAGCCCCACTACGCAACCGAATAAATACTCTTTTAGCGCGGCGCTTAGCTCTGCACCGCCGGAGCAAGGCGCGTGGATTTTGTGCAAAGAAAAATTGACCGCTTGTTGGGGCACTTCGCGAATGAGCATGTCTCCGTGCATGTCCATGCCCAGCATTCGCTTTTCACTCTTGACGGCCGTTAACAGCGCATACAGCACCGGGACTTGATTTTTACTCCGGGAACGTAAATAGACCTTCGCGTCGGGATCGGTTGCAAAGAGCTTCTCGATGTCTTTGCTATTGACGAACAGGGCGTTGACAAGCTGATCCGACTCAAATGCCTCCCTATTCAAGTCGACGGGAGGCGGAATCCGATCCGCGACGTGGAGCACATGTCGATGCAACGCCCGCACATGTTCGCTTAGCTTATCGGAGTAGCCCTGTACGGCTCGCATCTTGGTGTTTGATGCATCGACGAAACTTTCGACAATCTGCCTGTCTTCATTCGCCTGTAGTTCAGCGTCGTGAATATGGCTACCCAGATTACTGACAAGCTGATGCAGGTGCTGTAATTGGTCGTCGAAGAATGCTCTAAGAATAGAGGCTTCGTGCGATCGTCTATCGTCGTTCATGACCGGCTTTTCCCGCATGGGTTTGAGGTAGAGTGGTTTAATAGCCTATTTGCCGGTTCCGCATGAGCCGAGGCCGCCCTAATTGTCCGAAACGTTAAATTAATCCGCGGCGTTTTCAATTTCTTCGTTTTAGGCACCGCATGCATCCAGTGATGTTGCAAGGTTCCGGCCATCACCAGCAAATCGCCGTGGCCCAGAACTATATCCAGTCTTTCTTTGGTTTCTTTATGATGCAGCTTGAATAAGCGCTCGTCGCCCAGACTCAATGATGCAATCACCGGCTTCGGCCCCAGTTCTTTTTCATCATCGGCGTGGCAGCCCATCGAGTCGTTACCGTCCCGGTACAAATTGGCTAATACGCTGTTAAAGCTGCATTGGCATTGCCGCCCCACTTTCTCCCTGACGGCCTGTAACACCGGAGTCCAAAGCATCGGCTGATGATTAACGCCCGAATAGCGATACCAGGCATCGGGATCGCCGTACCAGCACATCAAACGGGGCACTTTAACCCACCTGCCGTAGATAAAAATAGCCTCTTCCTGCCAAGCCAAATCGGCGTGCAACTGAGCAAACAGCCGGTCGGACTCCGGCAAGCTGTAAAACTGTTTGATTAAATAAAGCTCCCCGTCAAAAGGGGCTAGGTTAACGGTCATCGGCGTGTAGTAGGCGGGGCTTATTTTAACAAATATGGTAGGGCGTGCCGCGCGCGCCAAAGAACAACACAATGATTAAAGGGCGCGCACGGCACGCCCTACGCGACTTCGTAGCTTTACTCGGCAAAAAACCGTTTCATCACCCTGATCATGTAATCGTGATCCAGCACCCCGGCGCTTTCCCTGAGGCTGTGCATCGCCCACATCGGGTTGCCGACATCGATTGAGCGGATGCCCAGTTTTGCGGAGGTAATCGGCCCGATGGTGCTGCCGCAGGGCAGATCGCAGCGGTGCGAATAGGTCTGGTACGGCACTCCGGCCTGTTCGCACCAGTCTACAAACATCGCCGCCGAGACGCTTTCCGAGCTGTAGTTGTGATTGGCGTTGACTTTGATCACCGGACCTTTGTTGACGATGACTTTATGGCCGGGATCGTAAGCATTAGGGAAATTAGGCTGATAGGCATGCGCCATGTCCGCGCTGATCATGAAGCTTTTCGCCAGCGCCCTGGCATAATCCTCGCTGTCGGTGGCGGTCGCCAAAGCGATGCGCCCAAGTACGTCGGGCAGGAAACTGCCGTCAGCGCCTTTGTTGCTTTGGCTGCCGATCTCTTCATGGTCGAACAGCGCGCATACTCGCGTGGCATCCATGCCGTCGGCATCCAGCAGCGCCTGTAAGGCGGCATGACACGAAGCCAGATTATCCAGCTGGCTGTCCGCATAAAACTCGCTTTCCGCTCCCCAAAAAGCACCTTTCTGCGTGTCGTACACGGCCAAGTCCCATGACAAAATACGCTCGGCGGCTATGCCTGATTGCTGTTGCAGCAACGCGGAAAAATAGGCAGGCGGCAATTGCTCTTCGGTCGATGTCGCCAGGATCAACGGCAATTCGGTCTGCTTTTGCAGTTTCAGGCCTTCCTCGTTAACCGCCCGGTTCATGTGGATTGCCAGATTAGGCAAACGCAGCAGCGGCTGATCGAATTTGACCGGCATGCGGGCTATCCGGTCCTGATCGTTTTTATAAGCGATTCTTCCTGCAAGGCTCAAATCCCTGTCGGTAAAAGTCGCCAGTATCGGGCCTCCGTAAACTTCGACGCCCAGCCTTACCAAGCCGTCCGCGCTGCCGGCGGCATTCGGCTTGATTCTCAAGCCGGGGGAATCGGTATGTGCGCCGATAATTTTAAACCCGGTTTCAGCCGGCGGTTTTTGCCCCTGCACAAACAGGACGATAGACGAATCGTCGCGCACCACGTAATAGCGCCCGCCCGGCTGCAATGTCCACTTGGCGGTTTCGTCGAGACGCTGCCACGGCGGTGTTTGTGTCGCAAGCTGAGCTTCAATGGTTTTTACCACATGCCAGGGACTGGGACTGGCATCGATAAAATCCAGTAAGTTTTGGACCAGCGCCTTACCGCTCATGATCTTTCTTTCAAGTCTAATGCCGCTGAATTAATGCAATAGCGCAATCCTGTCGGTTGCGGGCCGTCCTCGAAAACATGGCCTAAATGCGCATCGCAGGACTTGCAGGTCACTTCAACCCTGCGCATGCCGTGACTGACGTCAGCATGTTCCGCCACGCTCTGCTCAGACAACACATCCCAAAAACTCGGCCAGCCGGAGCCTGAATCGTACTTGGTCGCCGAATCGAACAATGGATTGCCGCAGCAAATGCAATGATAAATGCCGTCCTTTTTACAGTCGGCGTATTTGCCGGTAAAAGGCGGCTCGGTGGCTTTCAATCGGCAAATATTAAATTGCTCCGGCGTTAATTTCTGTTGCCAATGTTCATCTTTGTCTGTCATATTTTCACTCCGTAACAAGCATTTATAATAATCCGTATTGTACGCGTTCAAAACCGCATAGCCAAAAGGCCGCATATCGCAATCGATATGAAAAAAAACATCGATTAGTTATGATTTTTGCCTATGATACAATGCAATAGTTAAGAAATTTAATAAGTGATCAACTATGACAGAACAAATGACGAGCGGGATCGAATTAATGTTTACCGGGATGGGCATCGTATTCCTGTTTTTGATCATGCTGGTAATTGCCATCAACATCATGTCGGCACTGGTGCAACGCTATTTCCCGGACATACCGGCATCAAAAACGGTTCCCGGCATTACCGCCGACATTGATAAAAGCGTTGTTGCCGCAATAACTGCCGCCGTACACCAGTACCGCAAGGACAGGAAATGACCCAGCCATTTCTCTGCATAAACCACATCCATGTAGTTTATGCGGGCGGTAGGGCTGTGCAGTAAGCGGTTGCCGAGAAGCATAACTAACGACACCCAATTAACGACCTCAGGGTCAATGACTAAAAATTTACCAAGGTTTCAGGAGAAACAACAAGCATGGCCACCGTTAAAAAGCAGCCCTTAGGTATCACCGAAGTCGTTCTGCGTGATGCTCATCAATCCATTTTGGCAACCCGGTTGCGCATCGAAGACATGCTGCCGATTTGCGAAAGGCTCGACAAAATCGGTTATTGGTCTATCGAGTCTTGGGGCGGCGCGACCTTTGATGCCTGTATCCGCTATCTGGGCGAAGATCCCTGGGAAAGACTGCGCCTGTTGAAAGCCGCGATGCCTAACACGCCCCAACAAATGCTGTTTCGCGGCCAGAATATCCTGGGCTACCGTCATTATGCCGATGACGTAGTGGATAAGTTTGTCGAGCGTTGCGTAATCAACGGCATCGACGTGTTCCGCGTCTTTGATGCAATGAACGACATGCGCAACATCGAGCACGCCATCAAAGCCGTACTCCGCACCGATGCTCATGCGCAAGGCACCATCTCCTACACCACCAGCCCCGTACACACCATGGATCTATGGGTGGATCTCGGCAAACAGATTGAAGATATGGGCGCGCATTCGATTTGCATCAAAGATATGGCCGGATTACTGAAGCCTTACGATGCCTTTGAACTGGTCAAGCGCCTGAAAAAGAGCACCAAAATCCCAATTCATCTGCATTGCCATGCAACCACCGGCTTGAGCGTCGGCACGCTGATCAAGGCCGCCGAAGCGGGCGTGGACAATGTCGATACCGCCATTTCATCGCTGAGCATGACTTACGGGCACAGCCCCACCGAGACCATCGTCGCCGGCCTGGAAGGCACTGAGCGCGATACTAAGCTGGATCTGGTTGAGCTGGAACACATCGCCACCTATTTCAGGGACATACGCAAAAAATATGCGCAATACGAAGGCAGCTTAAAAGGCGTCGATAGCCGCATCCTGATTTCCCAAGTGCCGGGCGGCATGCTGACCAACATGGAAAGCCAGCTGAAAGAACAAGGCGCCGCCGACAAATTCGACGAAGTCATGCTGGAAATTCCCCGTGTCCGTGAAGACTTGGGCTTTATTCCGTTGGTCACGCCGACTTCGCAAATCGTCGGCACCCAAGCCGTGATCAACGTGATGACCGGCGAGCGCTACAAAAACATCACTAAAGAAACCGCCGGTGTTTTAAAAGGCGAATACGGCGCAACGCCCGCGCCGGTCAACAAAGCCCTGCAAGACAAAGTACTGAACGGCACACCAGCGATTACCTGTCGCCCGGCCGATTTGATCGCGCCGGAAATGGACAAGCTGATTGCCGAAGTGCGGGAAAAAGCCCAAGCGGAGGGCGTAACGCTCGCCGCCAACATCGAAGAAGACGCGCTGATCAACGGTTTATTTGCTCAAGTCGGTTGGAAGTTCCTGGCTAACAGGGGCAATCCTGCCGCCTTTGAAGCGGCTCCGGATGCGCAAGGCTTTGCTGTCAACAATGCGGCTCAGGCAAAATCAGTTGCCGACGACGCAACGCCGCAGCCTCAATCCGAGACCTATACCGTCAACGTTGACGGCAGGAATTTCAGCGTCATCGTCGGCGTTAACAACGCAGCCTTGACGATTCAGCCCGCCTCAGGCGTAACAACGCATGCCGCACTGATCGCCAGCAGCGGCGCCGTAGTTGAATCGCCGATGGCCGGTAATATTTTGAAAGTTCTTGTCGATGTCGGCAGCATCGTTGCCGAAGGCGATGTCGTCGTCATCATGGAAGCCATGAAAATGGAAACTGAAGTACGTTCCAAAACGGCCGGTATCGTCAGCACTATCAATATTAAAGAAGGAAGTGCCGTTGCCGGCGGCGATGTGTTAATTTTTTTATAATCGAAATAAAAAGCGATAAACCATGAAGCGTACGACGGATGCGAAAAAAATCCGCTTGATCGTACCTTGTTTTATTGATTCGGCATGGGATTAGCTCATTGCTTTTTTCGCGTTCTTTGTGCGCTAAGTGGTTTAAAAAATTTAAAATAGAAGGGTCATCCCATGGAAAATCTCATTTCACTCTGGCACAGCACCGGTATTTACAACTTTACCGGTGGTCAGGCCTTCATGATGCTGGTCGGCTTTTTGCTGCTGTTCCTGGCTATCAAAAAAGGCTTCGAACCTTTGCTGTTATTGCCGATAGGCTTTGGCGCCATCCTCAGCAATATCCCGGTTGCCGGTATCGCCGAGGAAGGCGGTATTTTGTACTACCTGTATTACGGCATTAAAACCGGCCTGTTTCCGTTGTTGATATTTATGGGCGTGGGCGCAATGACCGACTTCGGTCCGATGCTGGCCAACCCTAAAACCTTGCTGCTAGGCGCCGCGGCGCAGTTCGGTATTTTTGCCTCACTGCTGGGAGCGCTGGCGCTCAATGCCATACCGGGACTGGAGTTTACTTTAAAAGATGCCGCCGCAATCGGCATTATCGGCGGCGCCGACGGCCCGACCGCTATTTACGTAGCCTCAAAACTGTCGCCCGACTTGTTGGGTGCCATCGCGGTCGCGGCCTACTCCTATATGGCGCTGGTGCCGCTGATACAGCCGCCGATCATGCGCGCCTTAACCACTGAAGATGAACGCAAAATCGAAATGCAGCAGTTGCGCGTCGTGGGCAAGACCGAAAAAATCGTCTTCCCGTTAATGCTGCTGGTTATTTGCACCTTGTTGTTACCGTCGGCCGCGCCTTTAATCGGCATGTTTGCGCTGGGCAACCTGATGAACGCCTGCGGCGTGGTTGAACGCTTGAGTCAAACCGCGCAAAACGAACTGATCAACATCGTCACTATCTTTCTGGGCTTGGCGGTAGGTTCAAAGCTCAGCGCCGAAGCGTTTTTGCAAGTCAAAACGCTGGGTATTCTAGGATTGGGGGCGATTGCCTTCAGCATCGGCACGGCGGCCGGCGTGCTTATGGCGAAACTCATGAATAAATTCAGCACTACCCCGATTAATCCCCTGATCGGCGCAGCCGGTGTTTCCGCAGTGCCGATGGCGGCGCGGGTAGCCAATAAAATGGGACTGGAGAGCAACCCGCATAACTTCCTGCTGATGCATGCGATGGGGCCTAATGTTGCCGGGGTAATTGGTTCTGCGGTAGCGGCTGGAGTTTTATTGAGTTTGGTTAAATAAACTTGCAATAGAGACAGGCGACCCGCTCCGGTCGCCTCGTCGTTTTTAAATACCTGAATATTAAGCCGCTTCCATCTTCCGCTTGCCATCCCAAAAGGGTGATTTCTTTACTGCATCGACTGCATGTTCAAACCCCTGTTCCGCTCCGGATTTTAACTGCTCAATCAATCGCTTCAGCAATGCGTCGGCATTGGCGCCAAGCTCCTTGCCAATAACGGGCAAGGCTTCTATTTGCTTCATAGCGGGATCCGCCAGCCACACTTGAAAAATAACCTGACTCTGCGTCGGCAGCGCCTGCGCAACTTCAACAACTTTGTCGTAGCACAGCTTGCCTGGATAGATGATTTTTTGCTCGACCAGATCCTGACCGTTTTTTATGTTGCTGTCGACCAATACAACCACGTCATTAACCACTAACCTGCCCGGCTCGACAAGCCATTTCTCAAAATACCTTATCGCTTGATCCGGGCATTGATGCACTCTATTTGAAGTCGTTTGAATATTTTCGTGAATAAGCAGTTTTTTCTTGCTGATCAGATCCTTGGCTTCAAAGACAATACCCTGAATGACCTCAATCTGCTGCTGAATTTGCGCTAAAGCAGGATTGATTATTTTTTCATCAATTCCGCTTTTAATTTGATCCCTGCATTGGTGAATTGTAAATACCGCTTTTTTCAACAACGATTGTTGCGCGTATATCAATTTCGATTCTAATTCCTGAATCTTTAAATCGCGCTCCGTTAAAGATTTTTTCAGCAGAACAATCGTTTTCTTATCTGTTTTCAGCTGCTCGGAAAGCTTAGCTACTTCCGCTTCCAGCTGAGTTAACTTAGCCAGCTTGCCTGTTTTGGTGCCGTTATCAGACTTCATAGACATCCCCCCTCTTATGTAATTGTTTATTATTATTTTTTGCCGGTAAAGGCAGAATCATTCATAACAAACAAGAGACTTAAAGTCAATAAAATCAATCGAAAATACTTGCACTAACGTCCTACAACTTCGGAATGAACCGAAACAACGCCCGCAGATTATTGCGTTTCCGCCTCTATCTTTTGACGCTGTTGCTCCGCGGCATCCTGAAGCTGTTGCTCAACCTGCTTGGCCTGTTCCAAGGTTTCCAGCTGCGTTTTTAACAGCCCTGTATCGGCGGCTTTATCCTGTTTATCGTCTTTATCGCAGCCGGAGATTGAAACCAGCACCAGGATCGCCGCCACGCTAATTAATAATTTCATCTACTTCTCCATGCTGCGGTTCAAATTCAGGGCAATTGACTCATTTCCGAGACTTTGCCGTAATCAACGCCAACGCTGATGATAAAACTGCTGGCCTCTTCGATATTCATCGCTGATTTAATTATTTTCGATTTATCGACAATCACCGTATAGCCGGAAGTCGGGTTAGGCGATGTAGGAATAAACAACACATATTTATCTTCGTAGCGGTTGGTCACATAAGCGGTCATCCACATGTTATCTTTTGGATACTCGACATAAACCACTTCCTTAGCGATAGTCCGGTCATGGGATGAAAACATATTGATCACTTTTTTAAGCACCCGGTAAAGCGTATTGATCAATGGGATTCGGTCAATAACATGATCGAACGCGCCGATAACCCAGGAACGGCCTTCATGGACTAATTTTCGGCCGATATAGACCAGGATAAAAAAACTGATCGCAAAAACCAGAATCGTATAGAGATAATTATCCGCATAGCCGTAAACCATTTGAAACAAATCGGAAACCCGGTCTTTTACAAAAATCATGATTTGCAAAATAACCACGATAGGGATCACCGCAAGAATACCGATCAGGAAATAATTCAACAGCCCTTTAATTAACGCTTTCATTTTTCTCTCCAGTTTTATAAGGATTTTGTTATTAACAGTATGCCTGACGCAAATAAGAACATTGCAAAAATCTTACTGTATTTTTCATTATCGATGCCGTTATAAAGCATTTCTTCAGTCAACAAAAACATCACCACAGCCATCTGAATAAAGCTTATCTTGTCGGCAAACGACACCGTAAACTCACTGCCGATAAACAATAACGTCGCCAACTGACAGAGGGCAACCGTCGCATAGCTGGCCGCAGCGGTCACCCGCGTTTTGTTTTTGGGATAGTGCTTGCTGTAAATTATCACGGTCAACATCGAGCCGCCCAAGTTGCTGATGCCATGAACCAAGCCCATCGTCATCAGATACAGTCTTTCATACTTAACCACCGATTGCAGAGTCCTATCAATAACCGTTGAAAAATTTTTTAACGCGACAAAAATCAGTAACGGGCCAATGACCAGGCTGATATTGATTTTGACCGCAGTAACCACCACTAAAAACAGCACCACTAACGGAATGCTGTAAACCAGCACATTTTTATAAAATCCGACATCGACATCTTCATAATGCCTCAGCACTTGTAAAGCGCTTATGGCAATAGAAACCGGCAATAACACACCCAGCGCATCGACAAAACCGTAACCGAGCAACAGCAACAGCGGCGTGCCGAACAGCAACACGCCTACCCCGAAAATAGACTGAATGACGGATGTTGCAACCACTGTAAGTAAAATATCGACCGGCATTGTGTTCCTCGTTAATTGATGTTGTTCCAGCCCGTCATTATACCCGAGGCTGAAACCAGGCGAATTGATGATTCCCGATTTCCGTTAGCATAACGCATCGTCCTTTGTCCTTTTGTCGCGTTAGCGCTTGCCTGATTTAGCGTGCTCGCGATTTTCAAGAAACCGCAAAATGGCGAACGTAAGCCAGCCGACAACCACCAAGCCAACGGTAAAAATACTGTAAGAGACCGGCCAGGCAATCCCTTCTGTCATCATTGAAAATTCGGACATGCCGCCGATGCCGGCCAATACATTCAGCGGCATAAACACCACACTGACAACAGTCAGCCGCTTGACGACCTTATTCTGGTTAATATTGATGAAACCCACCGAAGCGTCCATCAAAAAGTTGATCTTGTCGAAAAGAAACGCCGTGTGCCCGTCCAGCGACTCAATATCGCGCAGGATCTGTTGAGAATACTCCAGTTGGTTTTTTGCAAGGAACTTGCTGCGCATCAAAAACGAAACCGCGCGCCGTGTATCCATCACATTCCTGCGAATCCGGCCGTTCAAATCCTCTTCATTGGCAATATCGATCAATATCTTAGCCGCGTCCTCATCGCTAATTTGCTTGCTAAGCACCTGATTGCCGACGCTTTCCAAAGCAAGATAAATATCCTCCAACGCATCAGCCGAATACTCGGCATTGGCGGCGTAAAGATCCAGCAACATATCCCTTGAGTCGGAAACATAATTGGGTTGGCTAAGCGCGCGTAACCGCTGAAGCCGGAAAATCGGCAATTCTTCTTTACGAATCGAAAACAAAATATCCCTATACAGGATAAAAGCGACGGCGACGTTGCGCGACACATCCTCCTTGTCCAGCAAAAAATCCGAATGCAAGTGAATCTCGCCGTTTTCTTCGACATAAAACCGGGCGCTTGATTCCAGATCGTTCAACTTATCCGGGTCAGGAATCTCTATGCCGAAAATATCGCCGACCCATATTCGATCTTCAAACGTCGGCGCAACCAGATCGATCCAGATAGGTTTGGCCTCCAGCAAATCCTGGGGGGCATTAATCGAAATCTCGTGCAGACGGCCTTCGTGTAAATTAAACGCTTTGACTCTGGATTTTTCAGTCTTGTAATCCTGTTTGCCCAGAATTTGCAGAACGGAAACCGGGGCTTCCAGCAAAATAGGTTGCTTGTGATCATCATCAAGATGTTCCCAGATCAGCAATTGATCTTCCGGCGGCAATTCTTCCAGAATATGAGCAATTTCCGAAGGCGGTAAATGATTAAGTATCTGCTGTAATTGCGCAATATTCTCTTTGCGAACCAACGCTTCGACCAGGCCATGATGCGGCATGTCCTGTTTATGCACCAAATCTGCGATAAGCTTATGCTTTTGCAAAAGGTCGAGTACGGCTTGATGGCTATTGTAATATTTGGCGGCTGGTTCTTTTTGCATGTCGAAATAATGGCTTAGCGCAGAGTTGGGCTGCCGATAAGAATCAGGGCAATTGAAAGTGGCCTAATTCTATCAAAGCGCGGTGATTTGTCGCGGTTTTTATGTCCGGTAGAGCGCCCGCCTTAGCCCGTTTCTATAGGCGTTTTACAGCGCTTCCGCCAGCCGGATAAGTGCAATGGCCTGTTGTCGTATTTGCTCGAAAACCTGCCGATCCAATTGTTTTAACCAACGCTCAGGAATTTGCTCAACACCGTATTTAGCCCCGGCCAGCATACCGGCCAACGCCCCGGTGGTATCGGCATCGCCGCCCTGGTTAACCGTGGCAATCAGGCAGGATTCAAAACTGTCCGTGCTGAAAAAACAATGTAAAACCGTCTGCACGGTATCGACAATATAGGCTGAGGCGCTGCCCGGATAAGGGCTATAGGCGAACTCGCGGTGTTGACCGATCAAGCATTCGGCCTCCTGCTTGCAGGCATCCGTACCCTGCCCGCTAATCAACCGATTGACGATCCGCCCCAGCATTAAGGTGGCCGCATCGGACAGCGGGTGGTTATGGGTAATATGGCTTTGTTGCAAACTCCAATCGCTGAAACAGTCCGGCCGGTTTAAAGTCGCCAACACCACCGGCAAATTGCGCATGCAGGCGCCGTTTCCCGCATCGTCATCGCGAGGCAAGCCGAACGGTTCGCCGCTATCCCGGTAGCGCGTGATGCCGCGCCGACAGGTATTGCCTATATCCGGCGGATCGCTTGCCATCCAGGCGACAAAACTATCGGCGACCGCCCGAACGTTCCAGCCCTGATGATCGATAATAGCCTGCCCCAAAGCGAGCGACATTTGCGTGTCGTCGGTGACTTGACCCGCTTCCAGGGCCAGCCAGCCGCCGCCGATCATATCCCGATGCACGCCGTAACGCTGCTGGATTTGTTTCGGTGACATAAACTCGACCGTCGCGCCGAGCGCATCGCCGCAGGCAAAGCCCAAATAGGCTCCCAAGGCTCTATTCAATAGTTGCTCTGTAGACATATTTTCCCCTAACGCTGCACTTTGATCCGATAATCGCCGCCAATCACCAGATAAGACATGATGCGGCAGCTTGTTTTCATACCAAGCCTGAATCTTCATCCCCTTTAATCGCGTGATACACCTTATGAAGCAAGTGTTCGGAGGCTATTTTCCTGAATTCGCCGTCGCTCATCAATTTGCTGAAAATTTCCTCGTTACCCTCCATGCGATCGATCACCAAGCCTTCAAAGGCTTTATCGAAGACATAGCGAAAATCATCGACCGAATTAGCCGAGGCGGCTTTACGCAAGTTTTCGTTGGCTACGGCTTCTTCCTGAATCTGGTCGAAAAATAACTGGTCAGCTTGCGTAAAATCGGTGCCGAAGCGTTCGTTCAGAATGTTTATTAACTCCGATAGGCGAATTTCATCATCTCCCCCTCTACCGGTACCGACATCGTTGGGCCCTTTAAGCGAATCGGCTTTACCGCCGGATAAATCGATTTGTCCTTCGTTAATTTTTTGCAGGCGGTAATATTGCAGTTCCACGTCATCTTCCAGGTAATAGGCAAGGCCAAAAGCGCGTCGCGGCAGCTTGGTCAGCAAGAAACGCAGATAAGTGTAGAGCTTTTCCAAATCCGAATCCTGATAAGGGATGACTTGAGAGAGAAAACCATACATATTCCTGAAATTAACCAAGAGCCCTTTCAATTCCTCCTGCCCGTCTTCAGACAATGCTGTATAGCGCTCCACCGCTTTATCCAGCACGCCGTTCATCTTGGCATGATCGTGTACCGTTTCCTTGCGCCGGGGTTGAAAATACACCTCGCAAAAAGCATCGATTTCCTCTTCGAAAATAATCCCGGCTTCATCGATCTGATGTTGGAGGCGATACAAATGCTGGGCATCGGTCAGTTCCTCGACCGGCGTGTCCTCATAGAAAGGTTTAAACGCAGTATATATTTCTTCAGGCTTATTGCGAAAATCCAAAACAAAAGTGTCTTCCTTGCCGGCGCAGGTGCGATTCAAGCGCGACAGGGTTTGCACGGCCTGAATCCCGGATAGCTTTTTATCCACATACATCGTATGCAGCAAAGGTTGGTCAAAGCCGGTTTGGTACTTTTCGGCCACCAACAGCACTTGATAGTCATCGCTATCGAATTTTTCCGGCAACTCTTTTTCCTTGATGCCGCCGTTTAATCCCACCTCGGTCCAGCTTTTACCTGATGCGTCCGGGTCTTCCACGACGCCGGAAAAGGCGACCAATGACTTTACGTCTTTATAGCCGTTCGACTTGATGTATTTATCGAACATTTGCTTATAACGCACAGCGTGCAGCCGCGAATCCGTCACCACCATGGCTTTGGCCCGGCCGCCGATTTTGTGTTTAACGTGAGTGCGGAAATGTTCCACCATGACTTCGGTTTTTTGCGCCAGATTGTGCGGATGCAGCGACAGGAAACGAGCCAGCGCTCGCGCCGCTTTTTTTCGCTCGACATGCGGATCGTTTTCGGCCGATTGCACGATACGAAAAAACGCTTCATAGGTGGTGTAGTTTTTCAGCACATCGAGAATAAACTTTTCCTCAATGGCCTGGCGCATGGTGTATTCATGGAACGGCGCTTTACCGGACGGACCGGGTTCATTGAAGACATGCAGGGTTTTATATTTCGGCGTGGCGGTGAACGCGTAAAAACTGATGTTCGGTTGCTTGCCGCGTTTCATCATTTCGCGGACCACCTCGGCCATCTGATCCGGGTCGGCATCGTCCAGATCGTTATCGGCAGCATAGTTAGACGCCGCTTCGGCAATGCCGTCCTTATTCAATACGCCTTTTAACTCCATCGCGCTTTCGCCGGATTGCGAACTATGCGCTTCATCGACAATCACCGCGTAACGTTTGCCCTGCGTGGAAAGCTGCAAAGCATTGTTCGCATCGCGCTCTTTATTCAGTTTTTCCAGGGTTTCGCTGACAAACGGAAATTTCTGCAACGTAGTAATGATGATCGGCGTGCCGGAAGTCAAGGCCTGCACCAATTGTCGGCTGTCTTCATCAATTTTCTGCACCACGCCTTGTTTGTGCTCAAATTGATAAATGGTATTTTGCAGTTGCTGATCGAGTATTCGCCGGTCGGTGATCACCACCACCGAATCGAACACCTTGTTATCCAAAGCATCGTGCAAACTGCTGAGACGATGCGCCAGCCAGGCGATCGAATTGGATTTGCCGGAACCGGCGGAATGCTGCACCAAATAATTCCGGCCGGGGCCGTGTTCCTTGGAATGGCGAATCAGACGGCGTACCGCATCCAGTTGATGGTAGCGGGGAAAGATCATCGTTTCCTTGCCGATCTTTTTAATGCCTTTATCGGTGAGTATCCGTTTTTCCTCCTCCTGTAAATGCATGAACCGGCCCAAAATATCCAACAGGCTGTCGCGAGCCCAGACTTCCCGCCATAAATAGGCGGTGCGATAACCGCCGTCCGTTGCCGGAGGATTCCCTGCACCGCCGTCACAGCCCAGGTTAAAAGGCAGGAAGAAAGTTTTATCGCCGCTCAGGCGCGTGGTCATAAAGACCAAATCCTGATCAACCGCGAAGTGAACCAGAGTCCGTTTTTTAAATTCGAAGATCAGCTCGCGGTGATCGCGGTCTTTTTTGTATTGTGTTTTCGCGTCTTCTACCGTTTGACCGGAAAGCGGATTTTTAAGCTCGGCGGTGATGATCGGCAAGCCGTTCAGAAACAAAACCATATCCAGCGACTTAGTGTGTTTGTCGCTGTAATAAAGTTGGCGGGTGACGCTCAGGCTATTCTTGTTATAAAGCGCCCAGCTTTCCGGGTTCAGCTGGTTGTTCGGAGCGAAGAAAGCGACTTTGAGTTTTTTGCCGTAACATTTGAAGCCGTGGCGCAGCACCTTGAGCATGCCTTTAATGGCCAGCTCCTTAACCAAGGCATCCAAGACAATTCTCTCAGTTTCCGCGCCATGAATGGACGCTAAAGCAGTCCAGGTTTTTTCCTGGGTGGCTTTAAAGAACGCAATGACTCGTGTCGGCTCCAGAGCCAGCGCCGTATCGTAATCCTTGGACTCGCCCCTGCTGAAACCCTGTTGCGTGATCAGGCAATGTTCTATCGCATCTTCGAGTTTGGCTTCAGTGTGTTTTTTGTTCATTGTTATTATTCACGATTCACGGAGTTTTATTTAGGGGGGATTAAAAGTGCGGTTTGAACCCAAGTTAAACGTTCAGTTAATAGATATTGTGCAAATTGTATCATCGTCATCCCGGCAGATTGTCGGGATGAGTGCGTCCGTGAGGACGCTTAGTTCGCTCTCGTTCCCACGGGCTCCGTGGGAACGCAGTCAAGGCGCGCTGCGCCGCAAATCACAATCAGCGTCCGGCGTATACGAGACGCAGCGCGTCCTGCACTGCGTTCCCACGCGGCGCGTGGGAACGAGTAAACTTGGCATCCAAGATTCCATATGTAAGGTTAAAGGCATCATCCTTACATATGGATTTTTATATGTAAGGATAACGATACTTCGTTAACAACTCCCTTCCAACCTAGGAGACTGTCGGATTAATAAAGCGAACCCACCCACGCAATCCCGTATAAAAATTTAAAAACTGGGTTGCCGTTTTTTTTAATGCCCCAGGTTCAGCATATAAGCCCAATAATGCCCCTTTTGCC
>Ga0208270_100069_pt1 | contig 73262 bp, 64 predicted proteins | sample LakWasM109_LOW13_2_FD_183925 | JGI IMG/M metagenome (GOLD analysis project Ga0208270, IMG submission 183925) | Freshwater sediment methanotrophic microbial communities from Lake Washington under simulated oxygen tension - Sediment Metagenome... | ecosystem: Environmental > Aquatic > Freshwater >...
TTGAAAGATACCCTGGAAAAACTTCCCACCTGGTCCAACAGCCGCATCGATGAACTGCTACCTTTTTATATCGGAGATTGATTCAGAGAAAAACAGTTCTGACTATGTGGTTGGGGCGTGCGCTTACCATTGAGAAACTTGGCTTCTGAGTACGCAAAAGAGCACATTCGATTCAACGCCGTAGCCCCCGGGATCGTCGACACCCCGCTTCACACCAACGATCCGAAAGATTTCCTGAAAACGCTTTCACCCATGGGTTCAATTTCCACGGTTGAAGATATTGCCGGCGCTGTCGTTTATCTGACGGAAGCTCGGCAGGTCACAGGGGAGGTGCTGCACGTGGATGGCGGTGCGCACAGCGGCAAATGGTAAGGGCTGGCGACTTACAGCCAGTCGGCGCTGAACAGCGATTGAAGAAGCCTGGGAATAGACTTGCCGGTACCGTCTACACTGGCTTTAGCGGTCGGCTTTTTACGCTATTTGCTCATTCCGGTCCTGCTGCCAGAGCAATCGCCGCCCGCTGGTTTTTAGTGAATGACAGCGGCGGAAGACGATCTTCGAGCAGGGTATCGACGATGGTCGCCGAGGCATTGGGTTTGGCAAAACGCAAGGCGTTGAATTTCATTCGAGCCAATCTATCCGGGTCTTCCAACAACCGTTCCAGCTTAAAGGGCAGGGTGGTCAAGTCGTTGCATTTGACAGCAATGCCTTCTTCCAAAAGATGATCGCTATTCCGCTCTTCTTGACCGGGAATCGGGGAAACCACGCACATCGGCAGTCCGCAGGCGATTGCTTCGGAGGTTGTTATGCCGCCGGGCTTGCCTATGAAGATGTCGGACATTTTCATCAACTTGTGCATTTCATCGGTGTAACCCAGCACTTTAAATGTAGCTCTTCGACTATCGGTTAATTGTAAAATGCGCTGTTTCAGTTCGTCGTTGCGTCCGCAGATAACCACTGTTTGCGCGTCGCTATTCAAGTTGAGCAGTCGCTCCACCATGTATTCGGTAGGTCCTATGCCGAACGCGCCGGCCGACAACAACAGAATCGGTTTTTCCGGGTCCAATCCCAGTCGAAGCCGTTCTTCCGCACGGTTGACGGGCTGTAGGAAAACCGGGTCGATCGGTATGCCGGATACGGTGATTCTTTCGTTCGGAATCCCGAGCATTTCAAGATGCGCTTTGGTTTCATCGATAGCGACAAAATAACGATGGAACGAACGCGACAACCACATCGCATGAAAATCTAAATCGGTTACCACAATCGACAGGCGTGCTTGCAGCTGTTGTGTCGCAATCAGGTGCGAGATAATCCCGGCAGGCATGAAGTGAGTACAGACCGTGATATCCGGGTCGAACTCCCGGATAAATCGCACCAGCGGCTTGGTATTTAGCCGATCTATCATATGCCGCATCCTGTCTGTGTGCCACGGTTCGTCGCTGGTTTTATACCACCAACCGAGAAAGTTCGGCGCAGATCGGACTAGCGAGGTATAAAAACTGGAATAGAAATCCCGGAACAGTTTATTGGTATATTGCAATGCATCATTATTGATGACTTCGGCAACCCGGCCGTCAGCGGCAAAGGAAAGTTCCAAAGCTGCGGCAGCCTTGATGTGACCGGTTCCCGCTCCCGTCGACATAATTAAAACGCGTTTTTTCATCAGTCTATAACGAATCTGTTTGATTTGTTTGAACCCCGGGTGAGGTTGTCACATTTGTCCGGGGAACTTGTGCGGGGTGACTACAAGTGTGCTTTCTTAGAAGATTGTCACCGATCTATCCTTCTTTGCGCGTCATCCCGGTGATCCGGGATGGGCGATACAAATTGTGTAATATTTGTTGAGTGAACGAAAGTATAAAAAACACTTTTGGTTACGTCCGCGTGCAGTAATTCAGAATTGGGTTTAATCCTGATCATGACCATGTTTTTTGGCTAGCCAGGCCATTGCGACCGTTATAAACAGTCCAAATACGACGACAACGGTATGCACCGAGAACCCGGCGTCAATCATCAACGCGTAAGCTCCCAGCATTAATAAAATGCTAAGGTTTTCGTTGAAATTTTGCACGGCGATGGAGTGGCCCGACCCCATCAGTTGATGGCCTCTATGCTGAAGCAATGCATTCATGGGTATCAAGAAACTGCCCGCCAAAGCGCCAATAAATACCAGCATCAGCGCCGCAGGCCGCCAATCGGTTACTAATGACATGCCTAATACCACCAAGCCCATGGCTATGCCCAAAGGTAATACTTTTACTGCATGTTCCAAAGACACGGTCTTGGCCGCCACCACCGAACCGATCGCAAGGCCCACTGCAACTAATGCAGTCAATTGAGTTGCCTGCTCCAGATCGAGCTTTAGCGTTACCGCCGCCCAGGCGAGAATAATAAGGCGCAAGCTGGTGCCCGCTCCCCAAAACAGAGAGGTGACTGCGAGAGATACTTGACCCAGCGGGTCTTTCCAGAGTTGCAGGAAACCCCTCCAGAAATCCGCTATCAAAAATGCCGGGTTCCGCTTCGGTAAGGTATGTTCAATAGACAGCTTGGGAATATAACAATTAAGTATTGCTGCAATAATATAAAGACCGAAAATCACAAAAATCGCAAATTCGGGGGCGGTATCAATGCCTGCATTGAACTCAAGCGCTCCCAGTTGCTGAACAATTTGATCCTCAACGCGGTGACCGATCAATAATCCCCCGAATATAGCGCCCAAAATGATGGAGGCAACGGTGAGGCCTTCCATCCAGCCATTGGCCCATACTAATTTATCGCTTGGAAGATATTCGGTCAGAATGCCGTATTTAGCGGGTGAGTACAAAGCCGCGCCCACGCCGACAAAACCGTAAGCGAGGAGTGGATGCAAGCCCAATAACATGGCGGCGCAACCGACTACTTTGATGCCGTTACTAATGAACATGACCTGTCCTTTCGGCAGTGCATCGGAAAATGCGCCGACAAACGGGGCGAGTGCAATAAAGGAGAACACGAAAAATTGTTGTAAGACAGGCGTTTGCCAGGATGGAGCATCCAGGCTTTTGAGTAGCGCGATTGCGGCGAAAAGAAGTGCGTTATCCGCCAGCGATGAAAAGAACTGTGCTGCAAGAATGGTGTTAAAACCGCGATTCATAGATTATTTGCCCTGTGCGACTCTGTGGAAGCCAGAATCGTTGTACTAGAAAAAGTTAAAAGTTTATTTTATCAGCTACAAGCTTAAATCGGGGCAAGCGATAAGGCTTAATTGTTCGCCCTGATGCATAAAAGGGTAAGGCGGGTATTTACCGAAGAGGCAGGCCACTATCATATTTATCTATTCAACATTCATTTCCAGAGCTTCATTATGGGCGATAGTTGACTCAATCTTGTTCCACCTTACCAGTTCCAGTGTGCCATTAAAGTGTTCCACTATTGCAGTGCAACTTTCCACGAAATCCCCCGTGTTGATGTATAAAAATCCGTCTATCTCCTTAATTTCAGCGTGGTGTATATGTCCGCAAATAACGCCGTCAAGGTCTTGGTCTTTAAGGGTATTAACGATGCTTTCTTCATAATCGGAAATAAACTGAACCACATTCTTGACTTTAAATTTGACAAAGGCAGCAAGAGAGAAGTTTGACTGCATGCCAAACCAGCGCCTGAACATTCGTAACAAGCGGTTAATTTCAATCAAAAAATCATAGCCATCGCTGCCTAATTTGGCAAGCCACTTGTGGCATTTGGCAATGGTGTCGTATTCGTCGCCATGAACGACCAGAAAGTGTTTTCCGGCGGAGGTGACATGCACATCTGAATTTTTAACGATGATGTCGCCAAAGACATAATTATCGTAATGCCTGACATTTTCGTCATGATTGCCGGGTATATAGATGACCTGGGTACCGTGTCTGGCTTTACGCAGGACTTTCTGAATCACTGTATTATGATCTCTGGGCCAGTACATTTTTTTGGAAAGCGACCAGAAATCGATAATATCGCCGACCAGGTAAAGTTTTTCGCTCTCATTATACTTGAGAAAATCGAGTAAAACGTCGGCTCTGCATTGAGTGGAACCCAGATGCAGGTCGGAAATCCAGATGGTTCGATAGGTGATGTTATTCATAATCAAACTTTTAGTAGTGTATTGCTAAGCAAGGTAGGTTATGTCGATGACCGCCCGGAAAAGGTCGCCCAAGAAAAATATACATTATTTGAATGGTAACAGACGCAAGTGAAAGTTATGTTACAAGCTGGTGAATTGACTGTTTGAGCGATGAAATAAATTTCAAGGTTCAGCTTAGCAATGTGGAAGAGCGGTTTACGGCTGATGAATAACGGGATTTTTTAAGGCGGATGCGGTTGCCGGCAGATTAAGTGTGGCAGTCCAAATCGATTTTGAGGCTGAAATGATTCTGAAAAAAGAACTGACACGCTCGGCAATCGTTGCGGTTATTACAGTCGTTTTGCCTGTGTTAAAACAATAATTTTTAGCCGAATAGTGATTGATTATTCTGTTGCTTTTACACAAAAAAGCATAAGAGACTGTTAAAATTCATCTGTTTGTTTAGCTGCATATAATGCCAATAATAAGCGCCTTCTTAGCTGTTAAAGTCGATATTGAATGGGCTGTTGTGAATTCACAACGGGTAGGCAAGGTACTGAAAAACTGTAACTTTTCTTTAGTTGATTAATAATTAAATCACTTGTTTTGCTTATTTAACGGGAGGATTATTAGCACTCGAATTAAACAAATATCGGGTAACGAATAATGAAAATTATCACTGTAATAGTTTTGCTGGCTTCTTTTTTTGCAATAGCCGGCGCTGCTTTTTTCCAGCTTTTTGTTTTACTAACAAGCAGTCTGTTTTTTCATCAAAATTATAAGCGGCATATCTCACGGCAAGGTTAAGTTCATGGGGAGAAGTTCGTTTGCATTTTGATGTCGGGCATCTCACATTGAACAAGTCATTCAAAGCCGGCCGACAGAAGCGATTATAGGGTTAGTCCAGCAAATTGACCTGAACATCCATGCTGTTCAAAATGCAACCCAAGCCGAATTGATGAAATATAGAAACATCGGCAGCATCGCGCCCAACCGCAATAATCACTCTGCCGCCGCGTAAATCACTCTGGGTGGGATCGAAAGAATACCATCGACCGCCGACATAGGCCTCAAACCAGGCATGCAAGTCCATCGGTTCAAGCTGATACAAATACCCCACCACCAGACGCGCAGGTATGCTGATGCTTCGGCATAAGGTAATGGCCAGTTGTGCAAGATCTCTGCATACGCCATAGCCGCGGTTATGAACTTCAATCGCCGATAACGGAGAGTCGCTGGAGCCGGGGATATAGCGGATGGAGTTACGAACCCACTCATTGATCTTGCTGACCTGATCGTAACCCGGCAGTGCATCGTTAACCACCTCTCTGGCAAGATCGCCAAACCGGTCCGATTCGCAATAGCGGCTGGGCAACAGGTAGGGCAATATTTGATGAGGCAAATTCTGGATTTCAATAAAATCAGCGCCAGGTGCACTATCAATATGTTCAGTTGTGACTGCCTCGAAAAAGGTACGAATAATAAATTCTCCGAGCGGCGCAATCAGGCGCTGACAGGCATTGCGGTAATTATCGTTACTCTCGATTATCGGCACTTCAGGCTCAACAATATAACTGGATGTCGTAATCCATTGCTGTGCGCCGTTCAATGGGCGTAACATTAAAATTAAGGCTGTTGGGGCGTCTATCTGGAAATGAAGATCACAACTAACGCCTAACTTCATATTGGTTTTACTCTTAAAAAATAGCCGTTTATTGCTGTTGTGAACGATGCGTTTACTCGCATAAAACTCCTACCGATTGAATCTGGCTATATGCGTGCCCCAGCCATATTTTAACACGTTGCCTCTCCAATAAACCCAAGGCGTTCAAGTTTTCAGTATCCTTGTTTTTTGCCGCCCAAAAACTGGAGCTGTTGCCGTCAATCTTGGTCATTACCGGTGAATGAAGCCGTTTTAATGTCATCAACTTGGCATTCAACGCCAGTGCATGTTCTTTAAGACCTGACGATTCAAAAATAGCAAAGCTGTCATCGCGAAGCTGGTTCTGTACCAGTATGTAATTCAAACGTGAGCCGTATTGATCGAGCAGTTTGCCAAGCAAATCCACGCAATCTTTGCCGGAGTCCATCACATTCCAGTAATACAGAGTAATTCCTAGCTCCTCTGTCAGTTCCAGCACGCCGGATTCATCTATCCATTTCGCCAGCGGATGATGGGTCTGGGCGGCAAGATCAACCAGAATGTGCTGTCCGGGGTTCGCTAACGCAGTCTCCACAATAGTATCCAGACTTTGGTAATCATCAATGATGGTAGGCGATGAATAGTCGGTATAAAAACGTAATAAGGAACCATGCGAACGGTCCGTATCAAAACCGATAAACGGTATTTCGTGGTCTATCATGTATTGAGCCAGCACACGTGCTACAACAGATTTGCCTACACCGCCTTTTTCGCCGCCGATAAAATGAATTGCGCTCATTGTTTCTCCATTAAATTAAAGTTTCAGGTTTAGAGTTTTGAATCCGGAATATTAATTCAAGCCGTAACCGGACTCTATACGTTCGATAATGCTTATTCAGTCAGCAGAAAGCAATAATCAAACCAACAGCCGATTTATGGATAGTCGTCATCCGGTACATGCAGTGCAGTACCGGATGACCGCTTGAAAAATGCATTGTTATGAATCGATTCACAATATTCTTGGGCATTTTTAGTGCAAGAAACAAGTTTCTATTTCAAATTGGTGCAAATTCTTGCGATGACATGCGGCCGTGTTGATTATTCACAGTCAGCGTTTTAAACAGTGGCGCAGGATAAGCAGCATGAGTCGATGTAACTGTAAAGAACATTAAGCTATTCTCTATGGATTGGCGCATTAATTGCTGATTATTATCGATTCCAACGGATTATGGCCGCGCCTTTACACAGTTGATCGGCTATCCTAAGAGTCTTTTTCTAAAATAATACATTCGTTGAATATGAAACCGACTCAACACGACAAACTAGACACTTATTTCCAGCAAGTACAGGATATTATTCTGAGTCGCCAGGATTGGGTGACCGGTTTATTACCGGCCAGTACCGCTGTCAATATACACGGCAATTATACCGATGCCTGGGTCAGGGATAATGTTTACAGTATTCTTTCGGCATGGGGCCTGGCACTTGCTTACCGCCGCGTTGAAGAACAAAACGGACGTACTTATTTACTGGAGCAAAGCGTCGTCAAGCTGATGCGCGGACTGTTGACGGCGATGATGCGCCAAGCGGCCAAAGTCGAGAAATTCAAGCAGTCGCAGAATCCGCTCGATGCCTTGCATGCCAAATACGATACGAAAAGCGGCACCGTGGTGGTCGGCGATCATGAATGGGGACATTTGCAACTGGATGCCACGTCTTTATTCCTGTTGATGCTGGCGCAAATGACGGCATCCGGCTTACGTATTGTATTTACCATAGACGAAGTCAATTTTGTACAAAACCTGGTGCACTATATCAGCCGGACCTACCGTACACCTGACTACGGTATCTGGGAGCGCGGCCACAAAACCAATCATGGTATCGCCGAGTTGAACGCCAGTTCAATCGGTATGGCAAAAGCGGCGCTGGAAGCGCTGTCCGGTTTTAACCTGTTCGGCAAGGACGGCGGGCAAGCGTCTGTGGTTCATGTGATTAGCGACGACATCGCCAGGACGCGGATTACACTGGAATCGCTGTTACCCAGGGAATCCATTTCTAAAGAAGCCGATTCTGCCGTGCTGAGTATTACCGGATTCCCGGCTTTCGCAGTTGATAATCAGCTGATTCGGGCAAAAACGGAAGCGATTATTTGCGAAAAACTCGAAGGCCGATACGGCTGCAAACGTTTTTTGCTGGATGGACACCAAACCGCCATAGAAGATAGCCAACGCCTCCATTACGATCCGCATGAATTAAAACAGTTCATGGATATCGAATGCGAATGGCCGTTATTTTTTACCTATTTATTGCTTAACAACTTGTTCACAGGCAATAGCGAAGCCGCCTTGCATTATCGGACTAAACTGGAAAATTTGCTGGTTGAGCAAGATGGCCGCCACTTATTGCCGGAACTTTATAGTGTCCCGAAAGAGTTAATTGAAGCGGAAAAAGCCAATGCGCATAGCCAGCAACGTATACCGAATGAAAATATACCGTTGGTTTGGGCGCAAAGTCTTTTTATGCTGGGCAGTCTTATTCAGGATGGTTTGCTTGCAATTGAGGATGTCGACCCTTTAGGCCGACACAAAGTTGCTAAACAGGCTCAGGACTGCGCTGTGCAAATTCAGTTGCTTGCTCAGGATGAAGCGGTACAAAACAGCTTGATGAAATACGGCATTCGCACTCAAACCCTCGCTGCAATAGCGCCTATCCAAATCAGGGAGGCCAATGAACTTGCCGATGCCTACACGCATGTGGGCAGAAATGATCGTATCGGTTTAACAGGCAGGCCGTTGAGGCAATTGCGGACGCTGGCAACATCCAAGATGTATATACTGGCAGGGGAACGCCTGGTTTTTCTGCCGCAATGCCTTAGTCAAAAAGGCTTTTATTTGGCGATGGACAACCGTATGCTGATTCAGCGTCTACGGCTGGAACTGGCCTATATCTATAAGCATTGGGACAGGCCCGGTAATCCTCTGGTGGTTATGACGATCAAGCAGAATATGTTGGGCAGTTATGATCGTGAAATCCTGATTGAATTCATCAAAGAACTGCAACAAGGTTCTACTCTTGGCGTTCCGGTACAACTCGGGACTCTTTTCGAGTTCGCAGAAACGTCAAGCCATGAGAAAATTAACTACTTGCATGACTTTCAATTTTCCAAAGCTTCCTGGGAAGACGCTGAGCGGCCTTTTTTTCAGGTATTGCCGATAGATACCACCCCGTCAGCACCCGTGGATACCTATACAGTGACGGAGTGGGCAATCAGCGCCGATGAAGTACTGATCGAGCAGCTGAAAACCAATGCCAATCTTTACGCACAACTTGAGATATTAAGTTTACTGAGCCTTCGTCGCGGCCTGGATTACGATACCGGATTATCGGCGATGGATGGAACTACCGGTTATGTGCGTGACTTGCTGGAAGAAATCTATGAGCGGGCAGGGGATCGACATGCCTGGTACATTGTCAGGCGCTGTGCCGGTTTACTGGGTAAATACGACATCAACCTTGAACAGGCGGCTACCGATATACTGGTTCGGCAACATGCGCTGACATTAGGTCGCGCTTACAGCGGCAGGGCGACCTTGATGCGCCCCGCCGATTCTTCGGAAATTTTGCAGATTATTCGAACCTACAATAATAATGATGCCAGTGAACATATCATTATCCAGGAATTGATCATTTATTTGGGCATGTTAATTAAGTCTGATCCGCGATTATTCACTGATATGCACACGGTGCGAGTGGGGCATATCCTGCAATTGCTTGTGGCCAGACAAAAACGCGAATCAGATTGCAGTACATTGGATCAGGCTTTTAATGAGATTCTTTCTTTGCCGCCTTATCAATTATTTGGAAAAGTCAAAGAAACGCTGGAGGACTACGGCAATACGGAAGATCAATTGGGACTAGCCGAAACGCTGCACTATGAGGGTGATTGCCGGGAATTTACCAGTGCGCGCTTTGCAAAAAATATGGATCCGACAGATCGAGGAGAAATTGTCGACTGGTATCAATGGCGCGAACAGCAAGGTAGCGTCGGCAGAGAAAATAATGCTTTTTTTACCAGTGTATGGGATATCCTGCACCATTGTAAAGGCTTGACGATTGGCGACAAACTCAATAGTAAAAACCGGCTGGATAGTGAAGATACCCTGTCGCAATCGACCGCCGGCGAGCAAAGTTTCAAGTTGCACGTCAGCCACTTGCTTAACAAAATTCAGGCTCCGGTTTATCGCCAATTAACAGTAGAAGCGCTAAAAGCAATCGCATCTATTTTTCATGAAAACGCATCGTTACATATTGACGATACCTTGTTAACGGATATTATTATCGGTCATGCTGTAAGAATCAGCTGGTTGCAATCGCATCCTGAATGTAAAGACAATTACGATGAGTGCGTATCGTCAGCATGGCAGGGATTTTACCGATTACCGCCGCACAGAGTTGCTAACAGCATTCTGGATGCTTTGATACATCTGCTTAACAATAACGAGAGGGGAACATTGTGATACTAGCCGGAGATATAGGCGGAACGAAGACGGTATTATCTATTTTTACCAGAGATGCCAACGATTCGCTGACCTGCTTGCAGGAACAAACCTACTCAAGCCAGCTATTCCCGAAATTTGATGACATTTTGACCGCCTTTTTACCCGCCGACGTTTATATCAAGGCCGCATGTTTTGGCGTTGCCGGTCCTGTCGTCAATCAACGCTGCCAGACCACTAATCTGCCGTGGCTATTGGATGGGGAAGAGCTGAAAATAAAATTAGGCACGTCTAAAGTAAGGCTTTTGAATGATCTGGAAGCTATGGCGCTGGGTATGCTGTACCTGCCCGAACACGATTTGGTCGAGTTAAACCCCAATGCGCAAGTTCAGTCAGGCAATATCGCAGTTATAGCGGCCGGCACAGGCTTGGGCGAGGCCATCCTTTATTGGGATGGCAACAAACACTATCCTATAGCTACCGAAGGCGGTCACAGTGATTTAGCCGCTCAAAATGCCCAGCAGGATCAGCTATTGGCGTATCTTAGAAAAAGTTATCCTGATCATGTCAGTTGCGAACGTATCCTATCCGGCATCGGTTTTAGCCATCTGTATGATTTTCTCTGCGAGCAGGGATTTGCTCGGCCTTGCGCTGATATTCCGGATATTCATAGCGGCGTTGACAGAAATGCGGTTATTTCCGGACTGGGCGTTTCCGGCGAAGATCCTTTATGTGTGGAAGTAGTGAGGCTTTTTGTTGAACTCTATGGGGCCGAAACGAGCAACCTGGCATTAAAGTCGCTTGCCACGGGCGGGATATTTATCGGCGGGGGCATAGGCCCAAAAATATTACCTGCTCTACAGGACGGTAACTTTATCCGCGCATTTAAGGCTAAAGGCCGTTTTTTGCCTTTGCTCGATAAAATTTCGGTGAAATTGTCGTTAAATCCACGCACACCGTTAATCGGTGCCATTAACTATTTTGACCTTTGAAGATTGTTAATTCCAGCAGTGCTGCAACGTAGGGTGTGTGCCGTGCGTGCCTTCAGGCTATAAGGCGCGCACGGCACACCCTACGTCAGATTTCCCTGTTGCTGCAAGCCCCCGCCTGCTTTTTTCAATCTACAAATCAACCCGCATAGTTCGCACTGCCTTTTTATTAAGGCCGGGCAGGCTGGCTATTGCTTCACGAAGCTTGTTTTCCCAACTCCGCCTGAGTTGCAGCAAATAATCATCATCGTCATCAAAGCAATAATACTCATCAAAGCTGAAACTGTTTTTGCGAAAAATCAACATTTCTACAGGTGGCCCGACACTGGCGTTACTGCGGATGGTCGAGTCCATCGATACCAGGCAGCAGCGCGCGGCTTCGTCGATAGAGGTGTTCAATTTAAGAAAACGGTCCAATATCGGTTTGCCGTATTTACTCTCACCGATTTGTAAAAACGGTGTATTGGCCGAACTGGTTATGCTATTGCCTTCCGCGTAAACCATATAAGCGCCGTGCGGGTCATCGCCGATTTGACCGGCTAAAATAAAACTGGCCGAGGGATTAAAGGCCGATTGCCCTTCAGAATTGATATGTTGTTTTTGTTTTTCGACACTGACATGGCCCAAGTAGGCGGCCGCCTCGGATAAACACTCCACATTATTGAGATTGACACCGGCATTCTTGACTTTATCGCGATGCAGCTGCTCTAAAACGGCTTGAGTGGTAGCAAGATTACCGGCGCACAGTAAAACAATCTTGCGATCATCATTAGTTTTAAATGCATGCATTTTGCCGTAAGTACTGACGTTATCAATACCGGCATTGGTCCTTGAGTCAGAAACCAGAATAAGTCCTTCATCTATAGAAGCTGCAATACAATAAGTCATAAAAAACGTTCAGTTGTTGTGTTTAAAGATACTTTTAGACCATTATCCGATAAAGCAGCGCCAACGTCCATGCTGCTCAGAGACTCTTTGTGCTCAGACAATGTCGACAGAGATATTATGTTATTCCAATCTAAGTACATCCACCGACACCGACAAGGTATGCTGACCGCCACCAAAGGCAATGCCCTTTAGCGGAGTGACATCCGTGTAGTCCCGGCCCCAGGCCAATGTGATATGTTGATCAAACGGCACATTATTATTAGTAGGATCAAACTCCAGCCAACCTGTACCCGGTACATACACTGAAAACCAGGCATGTGAAGCATCGGCTCCTACCAAGCGCTGCTTGCCCGGTATGGGCTGTGTTTCGACATAGCCGCTGACGTAACGCGCAGCAATGCCAAAGGAACGTAAGCAACCAATCGCCAAGTGGGCAAAATCCTGACAAACGCCGCGACGAAATTGAAGCACGTCAGATAACGGCGTTGCAATCGTGGTACTGCTCGGATCGTAAGTAAAATCGGTATGGATCCGCTGCATTAAATCGGTCACGACCTGCACCAGCGGCCGATTGGGCAAAAATGAACTTTGCGCATAATCAGCCAGTTCGGCATTAGTAATGACCATCGGTGAATCCAGCACAAACAGTTTGGCATCCAATAGCTCATCATACTGGTTTTGCTGCTGGCTTTGCGATGGTGATTGCGATTGTACCTGTACTTGTCCGGGGCCTCCTTGCAATTGGTCTCGCACTTGCTCCCAGGTTATTAAATTAGCCGGATCGTCACGACTTTGCTTGGGGAATATCGTGACCTCGCTGATTGCGGTGACCATCAAGCGTTGATGCGCCTGTTGTATCGCGAAATAAGCGATGCGATTGCCGAAATAATCCATGCGTTCGCTAAAATCGCTAGGTTCCGGGGTAATGTCAAAACGACTGCTATGACATTGCTGGCGCCAGAAATCGCGGGGTTGCAATCTCGCTTCATTCTGGCACAGGCCGACTAACTGACTGTATTGGTAGAGTGTGCTGTGAGTAATGCGAAATTTCACAGATCATCCTCCGGTTGTGTCGGAGTCATTAATTGAGGCACCTGAGAGTGGCTGAAATAGGCTTGCGCCAGCACTTCATAAAGCTGCCATAACTGCTCCGTCATCGCCGACAAAACGCTTTCAAGCTCAGTGTAAACGCCGACATCGTCATCGACTTTAACCAACTCAGCTACTTTAACCAGGCGTAAGTCGGTGTAGGCCCTGAGTATTAAGCGTTCTTCTTCACTCAACTGTCCTTTTCCGCGTTCTCTTGGCAATGCGTTGATATGACTGGACAACTGATGTAATTGATAAGCCAGCGAACGTGGATGGGTTTCATCCATCAGCAATAATTCCAGCACCATCGGCAATTTGATAAATGAGCGGTAGCGGCGACGGTAAATACTCAAACTGTCAGTCGAAATCAATACGGCCTCCAGCAACTGGTTTTGCAGTGCCGATTCATGACGCTGCACCACCGTGGCGCGCAGCAGCGAAATCAATGTCAGCGCATGTTCCAAACGGCGGCCGCTATCGAGCATCAACCAGCCGGCTTCACGGGTCATGCTCTCTGTAGTCAAGCCAATAAAGGCGACAAAGCCGGTAATTAAATCGTCCAGGGATTTTTGCAGTTGGTCCAGGTCGCAATGACCATGTACGACGCGTTGTTGCCAGCGTCGTTGAATATTATCGACGCAACGCCAGGTATCCTGTGACCAAACATCGCGAATACTGAAAGCGGTTTGTGCAAACGCTTGAATATTGGCCGCCAACGTACCGGAGCGATGGACATTTTTGGCCAAGGCCATTAATTCACTTTGAGGCTCTTCCAATACCGACGTGTTACTGGTAACAAACCCCGGATAAGTGCCGGTTACCTGAGTCAGGGCGCTCAATAATACAGTGAGGCATTGGCTGTCGAGCGGGTCTCCGAGTTCACGGGCTTCGGTTAATTTGAGTAATATCAAGCGCATCAAGCGAGTAGGCGCTTTGATGCGCTCCAGGTAGCGTCCGACCCAAAACAGGTTATTCGCAGCGCGGCTGGTTAACGGTTCGGTATCTGCAGACAGGATCACGTCCTGGCCGGGCTGAAACCACAAACTGACCTGTTTGTCCGGCTCATCAGTCAATACCCAGGTGTCTTTACTGATTCCGCCCGCCTGATTCGAAACGATAAAATCGTCCTGTTGAGGAGCGATCCGGGTAAGTCCACCGGGCATCACTTGATAATCATTGCCACTGGCAACCACAAAGCTCCGCAGTACCGCAAATCTCGGCTCAATATGGCGATCGATAAATGAAGGGACCGTAGAAAAACTGATATGTTCCTGGCCGACATAACAATGCGGCTTGGCGATAATGGCGGCCCGTAACAATTCCTTTTCCTTGGCACTGAGTAGAGCGCCGAACAGGGTGTAGTTTCCCGCACTGCGGTTGATCGGTTTAATGACCAGCCGGTCAAGATTTTGTAGTACAAAATCCCGTTCACGACGCTGACCGCACCACCAGGTGGCAACCGAAGGCAGCATCAGCTCCTGGTTTAAAAAATATCGCGAAAGCCGGGGTAAAAACGGCAATAGTCCCGGATTTTCCAGGACACTGCTGCCCAACGGATTGGCTATCGCGACATTGTTCCGGCGCACGGCTTCGAGTAATCCGGCAACGCCCAGCCTGGAGGAACTGCGTAATTCCAGCGGATCGCAGAATGAATCATCAACACGGCGCAAAATAACGTCGACCGGTTGCAGACCGTCCAGCGATTTAAGCCAGACCCGGCCGTCGCGTACCGTCAGGTCGTCGCCTTGTACCAGCGAGAAACCGAGGTAAGACGATAAATAAGCGTGTTCAAAATAGGTTTCGTTAAGGGACCCCGGCGTCAGTATCACAATCCGCGGATCTTCCTTGTTATGCGGCGCAATATCGGCCAGCCCCTTGCGCAAGGCCTTAAAAAAACCGGAAAGCCGGCTCACGTGGGTTTCCCGGAAAATGTCCGGCAGCACTCGCCTCAGCACAGTGCGGTTTTCCAACGCATAGCCGGCGCCGGAAGGCGCCTGGGTGCGGTCATCCAGTACCCACATGCGGTTATTATGGCCGCGGGCAAGGTTAGCCGCGTAAAAGGTCAGTTGGCGTTCCAGATCGGGCAGGGCGCCTACACAAGGATGTAAAAAACCGTCGTGCGCCAACACCAGTTCACTGGGCAACAGGCCTTTTTTCAGCAGCCGCTGTTCGCCGTAAATGTCTTTTAGAATCAGGTTAAGCAGTTCAGCCCGTTGTTTAAGGCCTGCTTCAATAAGCAGCCAATCATCACTGCTGATCAGTAGCGGAATAGGGTCGAGCCGCCACGGCCGGGCAAGCTTTTGCGCATCACCGTAAACATTGTAGGTTACGCCGTTTTCTCTTAGCAGACGCTGGGCTTCGCGACGCCGCAACTCAAGTTGTTCGCTGCCCAGCGTTGAAATGGAGTCCATAAAGCGCTTCCAGTAAGGCAGCACTTTATGTTCTTTGGCGACCATTTCATCGTAAACGCCAAGTTTGGTAGCGTAAAACTGCGCGCCAATATTGCCGGTTGATTCGTTCAAATTGCGACCTTATTCTTCAACTATCGACAGCATCAAGGCCGTTGATCAATTTCTTGATAGTGGCGCAATGGCTCACCGACATAGATTTGGCGAGGGCGGGTAATAATCACTTGCTCACCGTGCAGCATTTCCCGCCAGTGCGCCATCCAGCCGGGCATCCGGCCGATAGCAAATAACACGGTATACATGTTGGTGGGTATGCCCGCGGCGCGGAGAATCAACCCGGAATAAAAATCGACATTGGGATACAGTTTACGGGAAATGAAATAGTCGTCTTTTAACGCAATTTCTTCCAGTTTACGGGCAATATCGAATAAAGGATCGCTCACTCCGGCTTTGGCGAATAATTTATCGCATTGTCTTTTTAATACCATCGCGCGCGGGTCGAAATTCTTATACACACGGTGGCCGAAGCCCATCAGTCTGCTTGACGAGTTTTTGTCTTTTGCCTGATTGATAAATTCGGTACCGTCACCGCCGTCGGCATGTATTTGTTCAAGCATCTGTATCACTTGCTGGTTGGCTCCGCCATGACGCGGTCCCCAAAGCGCGGAAATGCCTGCCGAAGCGACCGCATATACGTTCGCCATACTGGAGCCTGCGGTGCGCACCGAAGAGGTGCTGCAATTTTGCTCATGGTCGGCATGCAGGATCAGGAACATATCGATGGCTCTGACGATATCTTCATCCAATTGGTAATCGCGCACCGGCGATGAAAACATCATGTTCAGGAAGTTACGCACATACTTAAGCTTGTAGGACGGATAAATCAGCGGTTCGCCAATCGATTTTTTATAAGAGAAGGCCGCGATAGTACGTACCTGGGAGATCAGATTGATCACGATTTGCTGTTCTGTCGCAGCATCGAGCCGGTCGGGAATCGGGTAGAACGTGGATAATGACGCCACCATGGTCGCCAAAATGCCCATCGGGTGTGAGCCGCGCGGAAAACCGTTGAAAAAATGATGCATGTCTTCATGGATAATCGAAGACTCATTAAGACTGGTTGAAAAGTCCAATAATTGCCGACTGTTAGGCAGTTCGCCGTTCAGCAATAGATAGGCTACTTCAACGAAGCGTGAATGTTCGGCTAATTCTTCAATAGGATAACCGCGATAACGGAGTATGCCTTTATCACCGTCAATGTAAGTAATTGCGCTTTCACAGCTGGCGGTATTGCCATAGCCTTCATCCAGGGTCACATAACTGCTTTGACTACGCAACTTGGAAATGTCGATGGCTTTTTCACCTTCAATCCCTATTAATGTGGGTAATGAGTAACTTTTATCCTCCAGTGTCAAGATGGCCGGGGGTAGTTGTTTTAATTTATCGGTCATTTGAATCAATCTCCAAAGCTGATGGCTCGACCATCATTTAATTTTATTTAGCCGCATAAGGTACTTTACGCGGCTGATGGCATGATCAGAACTTGATTTTGTTGTCGCTCATGTTTTAGAAAATCAGCGCACTCCGGCTTTACCCGCCTTTGTGCCGCAAGTCCATTGTAAACGGATATTCGTGATTTAGCTCCTCTACAGGCGGTGCCATCGGTCTTGGCATGGTTTCATTGACGCTGAATTTTCCCAATACTTGTTGATCGGATGCAGCAGCAGTCGGCATTATCATCGGCGGCCGCGCAATAATGTCGGGCGTGTGGCCGAAATCCCAAAAACGGGTGACCCGCCGTGCCTCGGCTTCGTAGCTATTGACCGGGAATGCGTCGTAGCTGCGGCCGCCGGGATGAGCGACATGATAAGTACATCCGCCGACCGAATGCCCGTTCCAGGTATCGATCACATCAATCACCAACGGCACATGCGGGCTGATAGTCGGATGCAACGCTGATGGCGGCTGCCAGGCGCGATAACGCACGCCGGCAACATATTCGCCTTTGCGGCCGGTGTTGCGTAACGGCAAGCGCCTGCCGTTACAGGTCAACACATAACGGCCCTCGGTAAAGCCGGTCACTTTGATTTGGACGCGTTCTACCGAGGAGTCCACATAACGCGCGGTGCCGGTGCTGCTGACTTCTTCGCCCAATACATGCCAAGGTTCGATCGCAAAACGCATTTCCAGGTCGATACCGTCTATCAGCGTATTGCCGTATCGCGGAAAGCGGAATTCAAAAAACGGTTCCAGCCATTCCAGTTCAAAGCCGTATCCGGCCCGTTGCAAATCTTTAGCGACCTGTTTCATATCTTCGCGGACATAGTGCGGCAGCATGAAACGGTCATGTAACTCCGTACCCCAACGGATTAAATCGTGTTTGTAAGGCTTACGCCAAAACCAGGCAATCAGCGAACGCAATAGTAAGGTTTGTACCAATGACATCCGGGCATGCGGCGGCATTTCAAAGGCGCGCAATTCCAGAATACCCAAGCGCCCGGTCGAACTATCCGGCGAATACAGTTTATCTATGCAAAACTCGGACCGATGGGTGTTGCCGGTAATGTCGGTCAGCAAATGCCGCAACAAACGATCCACCAGCCATGGGGCCGGCGCCTCGCCTTCCGGCATTTGCTGGAAGGCGATTTCCAGTTCATAAAGCTTTTCGTCCCGGCCTTCATCAACCCGTGGCGCTTGGCTGGTCGGGCCGATAAACATGCCGGAAAACAAATACGACAAGCCTGGATGATGCTGCCAGTAAGTGACCAGACTGCGCAATAAATCCGGACGGCGCAATAGCGGACTGTCGGTCGGCGTCTCGGCACCCATAGTGATATGGTTACCGCCGCCGGTTCCGGTATGGCGGCCATCGAGCATGAATTTTTCCGTGCCCAACCTGACTTGGTGAGCGTGTTCGTAAAGAACGGTGGTTTTGTCGACCAGCTCTTGCCAGCTTTTCGATGGATGAATGTTAACTTCAATCACGCCGGGATCGGGCGTTACCATCAATCGCTCTATGCGGTAGTCCCGCGGCGGTTCATAACCTTCCAACACCACCGGAATCGACAGGTTTTCCGCGGTGGCTTCAATAGCGGCGATCAGTTCCAAGTAATGTTCCAGCGAAGTCAGCGGCGGCAGGAATATATGCACGCGGCCATCGCGGGCTTCGACGCAAACTGCGGTATGAGGCACTTCCACCTCAATGGCTTGATCATCGCCTGCGTCTTGCTCGGTAAGTTCGGGATGAGCCTTGAGTTTTTTCTCGATACGGCTGTAACGGCGCGTGACTTCGCCGTAATAATCGCCGAGTTCAGGTAGCGTCTCAAACAGGCTCTGCTCTTCCTGGGTATCGCGTTTGTCCGGGGCAACCCAGGGTAAACTGGCTAATGGCAAGCGCATGCCCATCGGCGAATTGCCGGGAATCAAGAACATCTGCCCACGGCGAAAATCCCACGGGCCGCTTTGCCATTTTTCATTCGTCCAGTCCCATTTAATGGGCAGCGTAAATCCTACGGCTTTGCCTAAATCGGCATCCAGCAACTGAGCCAAGGTTTTACGTTCAATCGACTCTTTCAGGTTGGCTTTTAACGGATCGATATTTTCCGGCAGCGAACCTTCCTGCCAGAGATAATAAAAACTGTCTTCAAAAGCCGTCTTGATATAGCGCGGTTGCAAGCCTAATCGTAAGGTAAGTTGCTTGATAACAGACTCGGCTTGTTCAACGGTATGACCGTAATCTTTGTTAATGTCGGCCAGCAGCGCCGGATTGCGCCAAACCGGTACATTGTCTTTACGCCAGAAGATACCGTATTGCCAGCGCGGCAACGCTTCGCCGGGATACCATTTGCCCTGTCCGTAATGCAGCATTGCGCCTTTGGCAAATTCATCGCGCAAACGCTTGGTCAGCGCATTGGCCCGCTCGCGTTTGTGCGGGCCGTCGGCATCGACATTCCATTCCGCACCTTCCATGTCGTCGACGGATACAAAGGTCGGCTCGCCGCCCATGGTCAAGCGCACATCATCAACCAGCAATTGCCGGTCGACCTGCTGACCCAGTGCGTCGATGCGATACCATTGCTCATCGGTATAAGGTTTGGTGACGCGCGGGTCTTCATGCAAACGCAAGACCGTGTTGCTAAATTCAAATTCCACTTCGCATTTATCGGTGCCGCCGGTGACCGGAGCGGCGCTGGCTGGATCGGGTGTGCAAGCCAGAGGGATGTGTCCTTCTCCGGCCAATAAACCGGAGGTCGGATCAAGCCCTATCCAACCGGCTCCGGGGATATAAACTTCAGTCCAGGCATGTAAGTCGGTGAAATCATGCTCCGGCCCGGATGGACCGTCCAGCGATTTGACGTCGGCAGTCAGTTGCACCAGATAACCGGATACAAATCGCGCCGCCAGTCCTAAATGACGGAGTATTTGCACCAGCAACCACGCTGAATCCCGGCACGAACCGCTGAGTTTGGTCAGCGTCTCCTCACAGCTTTGGATGCCGACTTCCATGCGGATGTTATAGCCGACCGTTTGAAAAACCTTGCGATTAACGTCAACCAGAAAGTCGTTGATATTACGTTTATCAAGACTAAAGTCGGCCAGCCATTGCTTCAGCAAGGGACCTTGTTCAGCCGTTTCCAGGTAAGGCTGCAATTCTTTCAGCAATAGCGCATCGTATTTAAACGGATAATGCTCCGCATACTCTTCGACAAAGAAATCAAACGGATTGATTACCGTCATATCGGCAATGACTTCAACTTCAACGCTGAGTTTTGAGCATTTTTCCGGAAACACTACCCGCGCCAGAATGTTACCGAACGGGTCTTGTTGCCAGTTGATAAAATGGTTTTCAGGCTCAATGCGCAAGCTATAGCCTTTAATCGGTGTTCGGCTATGTACGGCCGGACGCAACCTGAAAACATGGGGCGACAGGGATACCGATCTATCAAAGCTGTATACAGTTTTGTGACGGACAGCTACTCGAATGGTCATGATGATTTTTTCCTATTGCCGAAGTATTAGCGTTACAAAAGTCTATTAAGGTGGATCATTAAACCCGGGCGGGTTTTTGGGCTTCGGTTTGCATCCGCAATAATTCCTCCTCGATACCCGCCGCATGAGTCAGTTCCGCGACATTATCCTTGGTGAAGAAGCCTTGAAAGCCGCCAAAGCGCTGCACATACTCAATAATCAATGAAGAATGCTCGGAAGCGCTGGAAAAAATCTGCTTTAAACCTTCGTCTTTGGAACCTACGACATCCAGCAAAAAGCTTTTGCCTTGCTCACTGATCGCCTTGACGACAAAGTCGATATTTTCTATGCCGTGCTGATTGCCGTCTTTAACCGCCAGTGCAATATGGTGCAGACGCGGTCCATAATTGCGCACAAAGTTTTCAGTCGGGGAGGGGAAAATTTTGAAATGATTGACAAAATAAGGGGTGTTATTGGCGGTAAATACTTTAGCCGGGCTGTGCATCTCATCCGTATAGTGGATGCTTTTGGTGACGTTGGTCGATGAATTCTGATCGACGATATCAAACGAACCCCAATAGTAATAGCTGGATAATGACAGCCATTCCAAAATCGCCACTTCCCTGTTTTGACTGTAAATACGCGTCGCCAAATGATCCACCGGTAGGATCAGGCCGTCTATGCCTAATGCTGTTTGCCGTTGCTTGGCAGTTTCGCAGGCTTGTTGGGCATCACTGCGGATACTGCTGACGCCCAATGCATAAATACGCGGCTCATCCGGTTTACGTTCCAAATAGGCGACGATGTTGTGGGTGTACGGCGAAGGTTTGGTGATGGCCAGGTTGCCCGGCAGCTCCAGCTTACGGACATCATCTTCGGAAAAAAACAAAAAGCCCCTGCGCTGCTGCAGCTTAACCACTTCATGCCGGTTGGTTACCCTCAAAATCTCACCCATGTAGCGGCTGTGCGGTTTGCTTGAACCAATAGGGAATACTTCGTTCAGGCTGCGAAAAATGCCTTTGGTATCATCATTTTTCACTTCACGGATAATCAGGTCCGGGGCCGTCATATCGATACGCAAGACGTGGGTCCAATGCGACTCGCTTTCCAATGTAACCAGATAATGATAAGGCGACATCAGGCATAATTCTTCGATGTATTCGATCGATTTTCCGGGCTCGACTGTCAGCATCATCGCATCGATTTCATGGATCATATTGCTTAGGTTCAAGCTATCGCGTTCTTCAAGCAATTTGCCCAGATAATCATTAAAAAATGATGAGTTTTCTTTGTCACCTTGGACAGGAAACGATAAGGAGTGGCTAATGTCTGGCATAGTGAGCTCTCTACAAGTTTTAACTCTTAAAAACAAAGCAAGTGCCATACCAAGTGGTTGAGTAATCAGTATTCTATAAGTGATACTCTTGGCAGTCGAGCGGATAAGTCATTTAAAAACTCAAGTTGCACCAAATTGAAGCACACAAAGCCCAAAATAGGGTTGTTTAAACTGTTTTAATGGGTTGCTATTTCCGGCCGGCTGTCGTTATCATCCTTAAAACTGCCGTTGAATCGCTTATTGATGAGTTAAATAAGTTAGCTAAACGTTTGCTGTACTTTAGAACGCAAAAATTGAATCATGTACACAATCGAACCAAATAACAAATGGCACAAATCATGCTGGTTTTTAATAAAGCCAACTAGCCTTATGAAATGTCATGAAATCAATCTGGGAAAACTACAAAACCGATAGTGCTTACGATGAACTGATGTGTTCAGAGTTCCAACCTAGACAAATTAGTTACCGCTTGTGTCAGTATTTAAATTCGCTCAACAAAAGCGATATTGATAAACGTAAAATAGCCGCTGAATTGGCTATTTTAGAAATGGGCATCAGCTTCACGGTCTACAGCGATGAGGGCAACATAGACCGCGCCTGGCCGTTCGATATCATTCCCCGCATCATTAGTTCTACAGAATGGCGGATTATAGAAAGAGGTTTAAAGCAACGATTGACCGCCTTGAATTGTTTTATATCGGACGTTTACGATCAACAGGAATTTATTAAAGCAGGCAAAATGCCTGCCGAAATTATCAATAGTTCAAAGAACTTCCGTAAAGAATGCATCGGCATGAAACCCCGCCATAACGTTTGGGCAAATATTTGCGGCACCGATCTGGTTCGCGATAAAGACGGTATTATGTATGTGTTGGAAGATAATTTGCGGGTACCTTCGGGTGTTTCCTATATGTTGGAAAACCGCGTTATTACCAAGCGTGTGTTCCCCGAACTCTTGCAAAATATAGATATTCTGCCTATCGACGATTATCCCGGCCGCTTGCAGGATATGTTGGCGTCATTGGCGCCCGACCACATCAGCAAGCCGCAAATCGTGGTACTAACGCCCGGCATTTATAACTCGGCCTATTTCGAGCACGCTTATCTGGCCCAACAAATGGGTGCGCAGCTGGTCGAAGGCGGGGATTTGGTGGTTGACGACGATGATTGCGTCTATATGCGGACTATTGAAGGCCTGGAAAAAGTCGATGTGATTTACCGGCGCATCGATGATGATTTTCTCGATCCTGAAGTATTCCGAAAAGATTCCTCATTGGGCGTTCCGGGTTTAATGCGTGCCTGGAAAGCCGGTAATGTGTCGTTGGCTAATGCACCGGGTGCGGGCGTTGCCGATGACAAAGTGGTTTACGCCTATGTGCCGGAAATGATCCGTTATTACCTGAATGAAGAACCTATTTTGCCTAATGTGCAAACTTATCTGTGCGATAACCCTGAACATCTGGAATATGTGTTGGCGCATTTGCCGGAACTGGTCGTCAAACCTGCCAATGAATCAGGCGGGTACGGCATGCTGGTAGGGCCGCATGCAACCAACAAAGAAATAGCAGAGTTTAGGAAAATTATCCAAAAAAACCCGAGAAACTACATCGGTCAACCTACCTTGGCGATTTCTACCGCACCAACTTTGTGCAAAGGCAAGCTGGAACCCAGGCATATCGATTTGCGGCCGTTTATTTTGCAGGGTGAGAGCACTTTTGTGACTGCCGGAGGCTTAACCCGGGTAGCGCTGAAAAAAGGGTCGCTAGTGGTTAATTCCTCGCAAGGCGGCGGCAGTAAAGACACCTGGATCATCAACATGGAGCGCAACTAATGTTATCCCGTTCAGCAGAACGCCTGTATTGGCTGGCACGTTACCTTGAACGCACTGAGAATATCGCCAGACTGGTCAGTGTGCACATGAATTTATTGATGGATTTGCCTAACGGCGTTGAGATGGGCTGGCAGCAGCTGATCCGAATTAGCGGCTCGGAACCGCAATTCTATGAAAAATATAAAGCCGCCAACGAACATAACATCACCCGGTTTCTTTTGGTTGACGGAAGTTATCCGGGGTCATTGTTTTCGTCTTTAAGCGCCGCTAGGGAAAATATCCGTACCTCCAGGGACTTACTGCCCGATGAAGCTTGGGAGCAGGTCAATGAAATGTATCTGTTTGTAAAGAACAATATAGACTCGGTCTACAATCGCAGTAATCGCGTCGTTTTTCTGAACGAAATTCTGAAAGGCTGTCAACGCTTCACCGGGCTATTGTCGGGCTATATGAGCCACAATAATCCCTATCGATTTATCCGATTGGGCAAAAACATCGAGCGCGCCGACATGACCAGCCGGATTCTGGATTTGGCTTCCTTGCTGCTGGCTGATTCGCGTAGCGACGAAATGCGCCAATACGAGACTATTTTGTGGGTGAATATCTTAAAGGCGCTAAATGCTCAGTTAATGTATCGGCAACAGGTCAGAAGCAGTGTTAACGGCGACGACGTGCTTAATTTCCTATTATTGAACGCCAACCTGCCTCGATCGGTTAGCTGTTGCATCGCTGAAATTGCCGGTTGCATAAATGCCCTGCCTAATCATGACTCCTTGCCGGAAGAGATCGTAAAACTTGAAACTTATGTGCAAGCTATTAATACCCGGCAAACGACCCAGGCACAATTACGGGAAATTCTTGATGATTTGCAAAACAAGTTGGGAGAACTGCACGATCAGATATCCAATAACTGGTTTAAGCAAGGTATTGCGGAATAAATCGATTTACAGGTATTCAAAAATATAAAGGGAGCTGCAAGGCGCAACAATGGAAATTACTCCTGCAAATGCTTCAGATATTCCGGCGCTTTGTGAATTGCTGGATATCTTGTTTTCTCAAGAAGCGGATTTCAAGCCGAATAACGAAGCGCAAAGCCGCGGTTTGACGCGTATCATCAGCAGTCCGAATATCGGGCTTATCGTCGTTGCCCGCCAGGACGGCCGCATTGTGGGGATGGTTAATCTTCTTTACACCATATCTACTGCACTCGGCGAGCGCGTTGCGCTACTCGAAGACATGATTGTTTCTCCCGCCGCTCGCGGCTCCGGTGTGGGTTCCAGGCTTCTGGAACAAGCTATTCAATTTGCACGATTGAACGGGTGCAAACGTATCACCTTGCTCACAGACCGCACTAATGAGCCGGCGCAACGCTTTTATCAAAAGCACGGCTTCGGTTTTTCGGCGATGATTCCTTTGCGTTTGTCACTGAGTGAATAAGTTGCAAACAGATGACCGACTTATATTCTCTCTTTGATAATTACAATGAATACCAGTAGACTGTGAACCAAACACGACACAGACAGATAATGATTAGACAGCGATTTTTATTATTGTTAATACTCATGATGGTCATTACGCCAGTATGGTCTGCGCTTGGCTATTATTCGAGTATGGTCAATTTGTTATCTGCTGAATCATCTTTCGAACCCTCTTTCGAACAAGGCATCGCTGTACCTGATTTGGCCGATGCCGCATCACACAATTCCGATCACTGTCTGCATCAGGATAAATTTAAAATAACCTGCCATGCCAGCGGGAGTTGTACCTTTCATGTTTGTGGTGATGGCGGAATCGCCACATTTTTTTTATTGCCTCAAGCCTATAGTTCGTACCGCTACGAACATTGGGAAAAGTCCGTTCTCCGTTCTCTGTCATCCTCCCCCGAAATAAGACCTCCTATTAATAGCCTCCAACAGTCGTAGGATAGGCAATTTTTTGTCTTTATAACCCAGGGATTAAGTGCCCTCGGGTGATTATCTTGCGCCGACTCAACATAACTTATCCGTTTCACGGACTTTATAACGAGTATAGGAGGACGCATGTCTCCACACATTATTTTCAAGTGTTTTAGCTTGATTGCACTGCCGTTTTCTGCTTGTGTATTTGCAGCTGAACAGCCGGTCATCGAGCAAGTATTAACATTAAAAGCCGCGACCGAGCAGGCCGTTCAGGATAATCCCGATCTGGCGCAAATGCAGGCCAGGGCTCAGGCGATGGCGGCTATTCCGTCGCAAATGGGTACCCTGCCAGATCCTGAAGTCAGTTTCAATGCGATGAGCCTGCCGGTTAATACTTTTAACATCAAGCAGGAAGATATGACGCAACTGGGAGTGGGCGTTTCGCAGGCTTTCCCTTTTCCCGGCAAGCTTAGCTTGCGCGAACAAGCGGCGGCTTTTGAGGCAGAAGCCGCAACACAAAACATCACCGAGGTACGCTGGCAGTTATTGAGTGAGGTTAAAACCACCTGGTGGCTGATTTTTTACCTGGACAGAGCGCTTGGAATTGTTGACAGCAACCATGCGCTGTTGCAGCAATTTGTTCAGATTGCCAGAACAAAATATGAAGTCGGCGAAGGTTTGCAGCAGGATGTATTACTGGCTCAACTGGAATTATCCAAACTGCTCGATCAGCAATTGATGCTGAAGGCATCGAGGCGCAATGCCGCTGCCAGCCTGAATGCACTGTTGGACAAACCGGCCAACGAAGAAATCCGTTTGCCGGACAAGATTGACTCGCAATTGCCGACCATCAAGCAGGAAAACTTGCTCTATCGACAGGCGGAAACATCAAGAGCCGTACTGGAGGGTAACCGGCAAGGCATTAACGCCGCACAATCGCGCTTGGATTTGGCGAAAAAAGACTATCTGCCTGATTTCAATCTGGGCGCATCTTACGGCGCTAGAGCCAACACACCGGCTGGTGATAGGCGAGCCGACCTGTTAAGTTTGAACCTGAGCATGAATGTACCGATCTTCGCCGCTCAAAAACAGGCCAAGGCGGTAGACCAACGCACCAGCGAGTTAATGCAGGAAAAGTACGCGTTACAGGATCAGTGGAACAAGGTGCGCTCGCAAATTTCGCAAAGCTATAACGATTACCGGCGTGCCAAAGATCAAGTGGTGTTGTTTGAAACCGGCATCGTTCCGCAAGCAAGACAAACCGTTGCATCGATGCTGTCTGGCTACCAAGTAAACAAGGTCGATTTCCTGAATTTGCTGCGCAGTCAGCTTACCTTGTTCGAATACGAAACCCAGTACTGGAAAGCCTTTACCGAAGCCAATCAATCGCTGGCGCAGTTAAATGCGGCTGTTGGCAATGAGGAAATTTATGAATAAGCACATAGTAATCACAGCAGTGCTGATGCTGGCGGTGGGTGCTGGCGGCGGGTATTGGCTGGCTATGCAAAACAAACAACAATCCGAGATTGTCTCAACAGAAGCCAAGATGCCCTTGTTTTATCGTAATCAGATGAATCCATCGGACACCTCCCCAGTACCGGCAAAGGATAATATGGGCATGGATTATGTTCCTGTTTATGTGGAAGATGAAAAGCCTGAAAAGTCAAAAGTTTTATTTTACCGCAATCCTATGAATCCCTCTGTCACCTCTCCTGTGCCGACAAAAGATAACATGGGCATGGATTATCTTCCCGTGTATGCGGAAGATGTACAAAAAAATGGACCACCCGGTACGATTACAATCAATCCGGTCACTTTGCAAAACCTTGGAATAAGCACGGCTCTCGCCGAGCAGAGAACGCTTGCACGGACTATTCGGACTGTAGGTCGAGTTACTTACGACGAGCAGCTTCTCACCCGTCTGCATCCCAAGATCGAAGGTTGGATTACCAAACTCTATGTGGATGAGACCGGAGAACAGGTCAAGCGCAATCAGGAACTGCTTGAAATCTATTCGCCGCAGTTAGTAACTACCGAGGAAGAATACCTGCTGGCGCTCAATGGTCTGGAGGAGTTGAAGAACAGCCCATACAAGGACGTCCGCCAAAGCGCCGATAACCTAGTGAAGAGCACGCGGGAGCGATTGGCCTGGCTGGATGTACCAGCACACCAGATAAGCACGCTGGAGGCGACACGCAAGGCCGAGAAGAATTTGCACATCCACTCACCGTTTAATGGCAGCGTCGTAAACATTGGAGCGCGGGAAGGCGTTTATGTGACGCCGCAGACAGAACTGTATATGATCGCCGACCTCTCGCATATCTGGATATTGGCGGACATCTACGAATATGAACTGCCTTTTATTCGCGTCGGACAGGAAGCCAAGGTCACGCTTTCCTATGATCCAAAGACTGTGCTCACAGCACGGATAACCTTTATCTATCCCAACCTAGATCCAAAAACCCGTACCGCGAAGGTGCGGTTCGAGCTGGATAATCCCGGTCAAAAGCTTAAGCTCGATATGTACACCAACGTCGAGTTACAAATCCCGCTGGGAATGCGTCTGGTCGTTCCGGAAGGAGCGATACTGAATTCCGGGACGCGAAATATTTTATTCGTAGATCATAGTCAGGGACATTTGGAACCTCGCGATGTTCAGATTGGAGTCAACGCCGATGGCTACTACGAGGTGTTGAAGGGAGTTACATCCGGGGAGCGGGTGGTAACCTCAGCGGCTTTTCTGATTGATTCAGAGAGCCAGCTTCAATCCGCGCTGGGGATGATGGGGATGCCTGGTATGGAAATGGAAAAGAAAAGAACTGACTCAATGCCTTCTATTCTTCCAGTACCTGAACAAAAGCCTTCAGAGACCAAGCCAGCTATGAAAATGCCAGGCATGCCTCAGGAGACAGTTCAATGATCGAAAAAATTATTGAATACAGTTCGAAGAATCGGTTTCTTGTATTTCTCGGAGTCGCATTTTTCGCAGCTTGGGGTGTGTGGGCTCTCTTACGCACTCCGCTTGATGCCATTCCTGACCTCTCGGACGTTCAGGTGATCATATACACCGAATGGGAAGGCAGAAACCCGACGCTAATCGAAGATCAGGTGACCTATCCTCTCGTGACGCAGATGCTTTCGGCACCCAAGGTTACTGCGGTGCGGGGTTTGTCGTTCTTCGGCTATTCTTTCGTTTACATTCTTTTTGAAGAAGGCACTGATATTTACTGGGCACGTTCCCGGGTACTGGAATATTTGGCGGGAGCAGTCAAACGCTTACCCGCTGGCGTAGTGCCAGAACTCGGTCCTGATGCAACCGGGGTGGGCTGGGTTTATGAATATGCCTTGGTCGATCGCACCGGCAAACACAGTCTTGCCGAGCTTAGAACACTACAGGATTGGTCTATGCGCTATTGGCTCAAGGCGGTTCCTGGAGTATCCGATGTCGCCAGCCTGGGCGGCTTTCAAAAACAGTACCAAGTACATCTTGACCCTACTAAATTGTTGGCTTACAAGCTATCGCCTCGTGACATCATGGAACGGATTCGACAAAGCAACAATGAGGTTGGTGGGCGCGTGATCGAGTTTGCCGGAGCGGAATTCTTGGTGCGCGGTCACGGTTATGTTCGTTCGATCAACGATATTGAACAAATAGCCGTCGGCACCAACGAGGAGGGTACGCCTATTTTGATGCGCGATATTGCCCATGTCGCCCTGGGTCCCGAAATGCGGCGGGGTATCTCGGATCTTGACGGCGAAGGGAACGCGGTCAGCGGCATCGTGGTGATGCGCTTCGGTGAAAATGCCCTGAAAGTAATCGAACGTATCAAGGACAAAATCGCCACGATCAAAACGGCACTCCCGGAAGGAGTCGAGATTGTTCCGGTCTATGATCGTTCAGAACTGATTCTACGCTCGATTGCCACCTTAAAAGAAAAACTCATTGAAGTGACAATCGTGGTGAGCGTGGTCTGCTTTGTCTTCCTTTTTCACCTCCGTTCCGCCCTAGTGGCAATTCTAACCTTGCCGATCGCTATTTTGCTCTCGTTCTTGGCGATGTATTACTTAGGGCTTAGCTCGAACATCATGTCCCTCGGCGGTATTGCAATTGCCGTGGGAGCTATGGTGGATGCGGCCATCGTCATGATCGAGAACGCCCATAAAAGGCTGGAAGAAGCCCCGGATCAGAGTCCTGAAACACGGCAGAGGGTACTTATCGATGCGGCCAAGGAAGTTGGCCGACCTCTCTTCTTTTCACTTCTTGTCATTACGGTCTCGTTTCTCCCTGTCTTTACGCTGGAATCGCAGGAAGGACGCCTCTTCAAGCCACTCGCCTACACCAAGACCTTCTCAATGTTCTTCGCCGCGTTTCTCTCAATCACGGTGGTGCCACTCTTGATGGTTTTGCTCATCAAGGGACGAATCACGCCGCTTGAAAAAAACCCGTTGAATCGGCTTCTGGTCGCAGGCTACGAACCTATCGTAAAAGCGGTGCTACGCTTTCGCTGGGCGACGGTCTTCATCGCCGCGATCCTGCTAGCAGCATCGATACCGGTTTTCGAGAAACTCGGATCGGAATTTATGCCGCCATTGAATGAAGGCACGATCTTGTACATGCCTTTGGGGTTTCCGGGTCAGTCTGTCACGGAATCAACTCGCGTGCTACAGGAGCAAGATCGCATAATAAAACAATTCCCAGAGGTCGAGCATGTCTTCGGCAAAGCCGGCAAGGCGGACACGGCGACCGACCCGGCGGGACTTGAAATGATTGAGACGGTAATTACCTTGAAGCCTGAAGACCAATGGCGGCCAGGAATGACTTGGGATAAGCTGATTGATGAGATGAATCAACGGCTGCGACTACCCGGGATTTCCAATGCCTGGACTATGCCCATCAAGGCTAGAACGGACATGCTGAGCACAGGAATCCGAACGCCCGTGGGGATCAAGATATCCGGTCCCGATCTGGCGGTAATTGAACAGATGGGAAAAGAGATCGAAGGGGTAGTGAAGATGGTGCCTGGAGCGCGCAATGTTTACGCCGAGCGGGTAAATGGAGGATATTTCCTCGACTTCAACATCAAGCGGATAGAGATTGCCCGCTACGGTCTCACGGTTGAAAATGTGCAGGATGTCATCGAATCCGCCATCGGCGGGAAGCCAATTACCACCACCATCGAAGGTCGTGAGCGCTACACAATCAACATGCGCTACGCAGCAGATCTGCGAAACGATGAGAGTAGTTTGAATCGAATTTTGGTTCCGACGCCCGGAGGCAGTCTGATTCCCTTATCACAGCTTGTCGATGTCGTGCGGAGCCGAGGTCCCGCCACTATCCGCAGTGAGGCAGGGATGTTGACTGGCTATATCTATGTCGATGTCGGTGATCGCGACCTTGGCGGTTTTGTCGAGGAAGCCAAGGCTACCGTCACTAAGCAGGTGAAACTACCGCCCGGATATATCATGACTTGGTCTGGGCAATACGAGTACATGCAGAGAGCCGCAGAAAAATTGCGATTGGTGCTTCCACTGACGATATTCCTGATCTTCCTGCTGCTCTATTTCAATTTCCATTCCGTGACAGAGTCGCTGATCGTTATGATTTCAGTTCCTTTCGCGCTCGTCGGTGGGTTCTGGTACCTATACCTCTTGGATTACAACCTCAGCGTGGCGGTATGGGTTGGTATCATTGCGCTGGGGGGCGTTGCGGCCGAGACTGGCGTTGTAATGATCGTCTATCTCGATGAGGCCTATCACAGGCGCAAAGCGCAGGGGCGTATGCAGACCAAAGCGGATTTGGCGGAGGCAATTATCGAGGGAAGTGTGCAACGGATACGACCCAAAATGATGACTGTCGTGGCTATTATGGGCGGACTATTCCCGATCATGTGGAGCCACGGGACAGGTGCTGATGTGATGAAACGTATCGCCGCTCCGATGATCGGCGGGATGCTTACCTCTGCCATCCTCACGCTTCTCGTGATCCCAGCGATCTACTCAATCTGGAAGGGATGGGAACTCAAAGCTGGGAAGCAGGACGGTTTAAAACTGCTTTTGCCGAAAACGGAATCTCGGGTGGGCAAAACTCTCGGAAAGAAAACATGAATACATTATTTAGAGGTCGAAAACTTGTTTTATTAATCGCACTTTTATTGCTCACTGTTTCTTCGTGCGCATCACATACTAAAGTCATTAAAAACGTCTACTCATCACATCCTGGTGGACAGGGGCATCCTTGGGATAAAGGGCGTTCGTTTTAAATACCAATCATGCCGGATTTAGTAACTCAGCATTTGCTAAAAAACTGGATTTCATTGTTCACCCTACACACTATATAAGGAGGTAAAACTGATAACAGGCTAACTAACAACATGAAAAAACGATCATTTGAACTATATAAATTATTTTGGAGAAACTCATGAAAACACAATTACTGATTACCTTAGCTTTATCTCTTGGTTTGCTGTCCGCTTGCGCCGAGATGAACCCGCATCCAATGGATATGAGCCAAGCTGTGCAAAGTGCATCATCCAAAGCCGATCATGAAGCACTGGCGAAACACTATGAGGAAGCAGCCAATGAAATGCAGGTTAAGGTTGATGAGCACAAAAAACTTCTTAGCCAATATGAGTCAAAAAGCTATCTCTACGGTAGGCAGGCGGAAGATTTAAAAGCGCATTGCCTAAAGCTGATTGATGTCTATGAAAAAGCCGTCAAGGAAAATCTGGAAATGGCGAAGATGCATCGCCAAATATAATACTCCACTAGCCAGCATAGCCAGCGAGTGGAAAACTCGCTGGCTATGCTGTTACGATCTTTTGTGTCGTTACGAGCGTCAGGTTAGCTCCGTAATTAATTTGTCAATGGATAAAGCTTAGCTGTTTCGTAAGCTATTCTCTTTAAATATGTTATTTTCACAAAACCATAAAAAATGAACAACCTCTTACAAATAATCACACTATATAAAGTTGATACGGAAAGTGTCTACAATACGTGGTTTATTGACAATGACCAACGCCTTAAAGCCTTTCGCACCATTCGCAGAGGGGTTTTTCAGGTGGTGGAAGATATTAAAAACAGAACTTTTCCCAACGATTTCAAGGGAAGTTCTTTAGAGTTTGTTTTGAACTGTATTGCCGAACAAAAACAGGTGTTTGTCGGGGTATCTCATCCTTTTTATTGGAAACCTAAATTACGCATACCCGATATTTATGAAAATCAAAGTAATAAAACTGCCTTGGGTCAATTCCTGGAAAACTGTATTAATGCTAAATCCGAAGAACAAGTTATTAAAGAAATAGTACGATTAGATGCTCTAAAAATAAAAGGGTTGGGGCCCGCTGTAGCGAGTATTTTATATTTTTTGCATCCGACGTTGTTCCCGCCTTTCAATACTGCCATCCTTAATGGGTTTAACGCTTTATTTAATGATAAAAAGAAATTAGGTTCTTGGACTGAATACCTAAAAATCAGAGAAGTATTGATTGAAACCAACAACAAACATAAAGCTCAACTTTCTAACGATTTGGGAGCGATTGCAGGTTTGTGTTTTGAAATTGGCACACAAAAAATGCTGATCGGCAATGGCGAATATCTAAGTGAAGACGAACGAAATAAATTAGAAAAAAACATTGTAAAACGCCAAAAAGAAATTCAAGACGAAAAACAGGAAGCAAACCTCCATTCCGAAATGCAGTTTCATCTTTTGAAGATCGGCCAAAGCTTGGGTTACGATGCTTTTGTGGCTTCAAATGACCGCTCAAGGTCTTATGCAGGAAGTAGTTTTTCGTTTATGAGTCCCGATAAGTTTCCCGCTATCAATTGTGATAAAGAAACCGCCAATACGATCAAATTGATAGATGTGTTATGGTTTGAGAAAGGGACAAATAATGTGCTTTGTGCCTTTGAAGTTGAAAAAAGCACCAGTATTTATTCTGGAATTTTACGACTGACCGACCTGTCTTATTCCATTGCTACCGGAAACGAGACTTTTTATTTAGTGGTACCCGATAGTAGAGAGAAGGACGTAGTTCTACAGCTCTTAAGGCCTTCGATCAAGCAAATCAAGGCTCCGATTGAATATATTTTATTTTCTGAGCTTCGGCAGCATTGCGATGCCCTTTGTAAATTTGGTGATGATCACCACATCATGAAAAAAATTGCAAAAACCGCATAAGGTAGAAGTCAAATAGGAGAAGCGCATGAGAGTGACAGAAAGACCTATTTCCAGTTACCCAGGGTACCTTCGTCCGTTCTTTTGGAATCAAAAAAGAAAATACGGACAAATCCTTAAGCCTGCGTTGATTTGGGCCAGAGTCCCCAGGTTATTTGCAGCGATAGCCCTGCTCTATGGGGTGCTGGACAGAAAAAGCAGCCCTATCGATACGGTTCTACGATCCTTGGTTACGGTGAGAGTGTCGCAAATAAATGGCTGCCGTTTTTGTATCGATATCAACTCCGCCGTATTGGCGAAAAGAACAGGCTCCATGAACAAGGTGGAAGCCCTTGAGCGATGGCAAGAAAGCGAGCTGTTCGATAACAAAGAAAGGCTTGTCCTGGAGTATGCCGAGGCGGTGACTTATACCGACCGGCGGGTTGATGATGACTTGTCTCAGCGCATGCATGAATGCTTTACCGAAGATGAAATAATCGAACTGACCGGGCTCATTGCCTTTCAGAATTTATCCAGCAAATTTAACAGCGCCCTGGATTTGCCTGCACAAGGATTTTGCCGCCTGCAAGAAAGTAAAGATCGCAACGTGGACAATCAATGAACGGTAGTACCGATTTCAGCGTAGCGCTTGCTACGGGCCGGTTTATTCACCGGAAAATCCTGATCCGGCTGTTTCTGGGTTGGTTGTTCCTCAGCGTAGCGGTCGGAGGCGGCGTTTTATGGCTGGAGGTCAATCGTATCCAGCAGTCCGTGCATGAACTCGCGCTCAAGGAATCCGAGACTTTCAGCGGAGAGTCCGCTCATAATTTGGAACGGCTTGATTCCGCAGCTCGACAACATCTGGTGGAATTGTCACAGCAACTGGTCAACCAACATTTCCTGATCGTCGAATTGTATGACCGCAATAAACAACTCCAGCTCGAAACCATTAGGCTGGGGAAGGAGGCCGCCGAACAGGGCATCGAACACTATCGTCATCGATTTCCACAGGTGGGTGAATTTTCCCATGAGTTCCATTTTATCCGTGGCGAATTGTTGCTGGTCATCCTGGTTCCACTGAAAGACGTCCAGGACTCGTTGACCGGTTATTTCGAAGGCATCTATCAAGTCGATCGGCAGACCCTCGACTCGATCAAGGACGATCTGCTGCGCACACAGCTGTTTGTCACCATCGGTATCACGTTTACCATCCTGTTGATGTATCCGATCATCTTGACGCTCAACCGGGGACTGATCAAATTGTCCGGCGATTTGCTGAAAGGTAACCTGGAGCTGATGAATGTGCTCGGGTGCGCGATTGCCGAACGCGACTCCGATACCAATAGTCATAACTACCGGGTAACGTTTTATGCGCTACGGCTTGGCGAGGCGATTGAGCTCGCCCATGAAGCTATTCACGATCTGATTACCGGTGCTTTTTTGCATGATGTCGGCAAAATAGGCATTCGCGATCCGATCTTACTGAAACCGGGAAAATTGACGCCGGAAGAGTTCGAGATCATGAAAACGCACGTCTCGCTGGGCGTGGATATTCTGAGTAAATCCAGCTGGCTAAGCGGCGCCATGGACGTCGTGAAATTTCATCATGAGAAATACGATGGTACGGGTTATCCGCAGGGACTCAAGGCTGAAGCGATTCCCTTGAATGCGCGGATATTCGCCATCGTGGATGTGTTCGACGCCCTGACTTCCAAGCGCCCGTATAAGGAGTCGTGGACAATGCCCGAAGCCATCGCTATGCTCGAACAGGACAGCGGCAGTCATTTCGATCCACAGTTGGTGAAAATTTTTGTGAGGCTCGCTCCCGATCTTTATCAGAAGATCAGCGATGTTGAAGAACATCGGCTGGAGGCGATGCTACAACACAGCATAGCCCGCTATTTTTTGGCCGTTAGTTAATGGGAGAACAGCACTATGAACGTTATGGCACAAATTATCGATTAACGAGGTAGCAAGCCTTCTCGCGGCCGATGTGGAGCAAGGGCTTTCTGTCAATGAAGCGAAAAATCGGCTCACCCGGTACGGACAAAATAAACTACGCAAGGGCAAACGATTTTCGGCATTGGTCATTTTTGCACGTCAGTTCAAAAGTCTGGTTATCTGGTCGCTGATCGGTGCGGCGGCGGTTTCCGCCGCACTGGGTGAAACTGTAGACGGCATCGCCATTATTGCCATCGTAATCCTGAACGCGATAATCGGCTTTATTCAGGAATATCGTGCCGAGAAGGCGGCGGTCGCATTGGCTCGTCTGACAGCTCCCCATTGCCGCGTGGTGGCCATAGCGTAGTGGTTGATGCGACTGAAATTGTTCCGGGCGATTTTAGTAATTTAGATACATTCATGGTCGTCTGCTTCTGGTCATTTGCAACACGTCACGACCGTCCGGTTTAGGGAACCAACCGGCAGTTATGGGCGATAGCACCTATTCGCGACGGCCAGAAGCTGGCAGTCACTTTGGAGCAATTCTATCGTAAATGGTGGTGGATGTGCCGGAATCAGTGGCCGGCAATGCGTCGAAACAGATGACTGTTTTCAATCGGAATTGGTGGCTGCGGAAGTAGGCTCCGGGCTGTTTTTCTCGCTGCTGGTCATTACCGTTTCGTTCCTGCCGATCATCACGATGCAGGCGCAGGAAGGCCGATTGTTCAGTCCGCTGGCTTTTACCAAATCCTACGCGATGGCGGCAGCGGCGATACTGACGGTCACGTTGATGCCGGTGTTGATGGGTTACTTTGTCCGCGGCAAGATCATTCCCGAACAGCGTAACCCGATCAACCGCTATCGGCGGCTACGTCACGCTAGCGAAACAAAAGCTGGCCGAACAGGTCACTATACCCGCAGGTTACACCGTCACCTGGTCAGGCCAGTTCGAATACATGGAACGGGCCGCAGAACGATTGCGGTTGGTCGTGCCGCTTATACTGGTACTGATTTTTGTCCTGTTGTATTGCGCGTTCCGCAATATCACCGAACCGGCCATTGTGATGCTGACCATTCCGTTTAGCTTGGTTGGCGGCATTTGGCTGGTGTACTGGATGGGATTCAATTTGTCGGTTGCGGTTTACGTCGGCTTTATCGCGCTTGCCGGTACCGCCGCCGAAACCGGCGTTATGGTGTTAAGTTTTATCGATATTGAAATTGAAAAACTGCGGGAGCAAAAACAGGCGCCGTTGACCGGCGACGAAATCAGGGCCGCCAGCGAGGCTGCTACAGCTATGCGGGTGAGGCCTGTGGCGATTACCGCTCTTGCGAATATTGTGGGTTTGATTCCGATTATGTGGGCTACCGGCGCAGGTGCCGATGTTACCCAACGTATCGCCGCCCCGGCGTTGGGTGGAATGCTGACTGTGCTGACATTGAGTCTGTTGATATTCCCGGTCATCTACAGCATGGCGTTACAGTTTCAGGAGGCGCGCAAGCCAAAGCCGGGGTTATTAAGGCACGAGTTATAAACCACGAAAAATACCTGCGACGGGTATTTCAGCTCAATAGAGGGTTCATCCGATAGGTAACAGCGCTTATTGATTGAAGAAGGTGAACTCTCTATTCTGCCTAACTACCTGAAAAAACGATGTCGTTTTGAATTTCTCCGGAGAAAAACCATGAAAACAAAATTACTGATTCCCCTGTTTTTGGTTATGGGGTTACTGAGCGCTTGCACCAATATCAATCCGCAGCCGACCGACATGGACTACTTGGCTATGCGAAGCGAAACCAAAGCCGATCATGAGGCGTTGGCGGAACATTATCAGGAAGCGGCGGAAGAAATGCGGACTAAAGCCGACCAAGACAAGAAACTGCTGAGCCAATATGAGTCGAAAAGCTATCTCTACGGCAGGCAAGCTGAAGATTTAAAAGCGAGTTGTCAAAGGTTGATTGATGTTTATGAAAAAGCCGCAGAAGAAAACTTGAGCATGGCAAAAATGCATCGGCAGATGATGTAAGAACTACAAGGATGCGCTTTACTTTGTTTAGCGCATCCTACGTGACTAGAGCAACAAGATTATTAGGTGGTGTAATTACATCTTCAATGGAATACCTGTAAACGATTGAAGCACTATCCATATCAGCACACCAGTAAGAACCAATAAAATCGTTTTAATGTTTTTTGATGCTTCGTCATCATCTTTTTTTGACATAACAACCTCATCGTTTAATTTCAACATTTAATGACAGAAAAGATAGCCAAGTAGATCGGGCAACATCTTTTCGTTGCAGGACCATTTTGCGCCTGTTGGTGTCGGGCATAAACAGCATGCCCGCCTACGTGACTACCGGCCAATTGCAGACGATCATATCGTCTTGTCTAATGTTAGAATTTAGGACGGCGATAGAAACTATGCCGATGGCAATGGGTAATTTTTAACATCAGATAATAAGGATTCAAGCTGCTTCTGTCTCAGTGTCAAGGTAGCTAACCATAACATGGATTAAGATACAAGGGTGTGCCGCGTATGCAAGACAATATAGGATCTAGTACTCAGTCAAATTTATAATGTCGAGTGAAGAAGGCTATGTGGGAGCGGCTTTAGCCGCTCCCACAATTAAATTACCACCCGACAAAACAAGATTGACTGAGTACTAGTCGCGGTTTAACGCGGCGGCTGCATCCTGCTCATTACCGGCCAGATGGGCGTCGCGCGGCGGTAATACGTCGGCGACCACTTCCAGCCGCTTCCAGGCCGGTACCGGCGTTTCGCAATGTTGTTTGGGCACGAACGCCGACTCTTCGACCAACGTCATTTTATGGATATAACGCGGACAGTTGGGGAACATTTCCCGCAGTTTTACCCGTAATACCAACTCCGCTTCGGGCCAGTGATTTTGCAAAGGATCATCGTCCTGTATGAACGCGTCGCCGTTGAAACGAAGACGGGCTTGGCGCTGAAAGTCGACGAACAACAGGCTGACATGCTCGTTAACCAATACATTGCCTGCCGACAGGTACATGCCGCTGCCGTCGTAGAGGGGAAAAGCCAGGGTTTGTTCATCGATAACCTTGACCAAACCAACGCTGCCGCCTTTGTAGGAACAACTGGGACGTCCGTCCCGATCCACCGTGGCGAAAAAAAACATGTTCTGTTCTTCGATAAACGCTTTGTCTTCCGGGCTGATTTGGTCGCTGACTATCGCTTCGACCAGACGGTCGGCCATGGGCCGGGTCTCGAAACGGTCTTGCAATTGGCGGCTGCCTTCATGGTAAAACTCACTCATTGTTGCTCCTCATTAGGGTTAGTAAAGATGTCTGGGCTTAAGCTACTCTCGATAAGCACCATGGCGGCCTGCTTGGCCTGTTCGGCGGAGCCTGAATGACGCTTCATCTGTTCCGAAACGATAGCTCCTTCGACCAGCAGGCTTAATTGTAACGCCAGGCTTTCCGGCGATTTCGAACCGCACTGTTTAGCCAGACCGGCAATATAGTTTCTAAAATGATCATAAAACTCGGCAGACACCTGATGCACCGGGTTGCCTTCAAGCGGAAATTCGGCCGCGGCATTGATAAAGGCGCAACCGCGAAATTCAGGAATAACCATCCATTCATCAATCACGTCAAATACCGCCAGTAACTTGGTCTTGGGCGTATCGGCCTTGCCGTTAACCTGATCGACAAACCAGATTCGAAAGTCTTCATCCCGCTTGCGCAGAAAGGCAAGCACCAACTCATCCTTGGAAGAGAAGTATTTATACAGACTCATTTTTGTAGTGTTCGCCGCTTTGGCAATCGCATCGACGCCGGTCGCCCTGATGCCTTGGCTATAAAACAGCTCTGATGCGGCTTGCAGGATTTTTTCTTGCAGGTTTAATGACATAGGGGAGGGTAATAGAAAACAGGTTGATTGTCACTATACCGGTCGGTATACTGCGCTGTCAATATACAGACCGGTCTGTATATTTTTATAACTATAAGAAATGGGATAATGCGATGGAAATATTATTAATTGGCGCTGTGCTGATGATTTTTGCCGTTTTGGCTTCGGCATGGCTGATGACTTTTGCAAGATGGTTTCCTGTCAAAGGCATTGATGGCGAATTCCTTACCGACTATAAAACATTGATCAGGGCGCATATAGATTTTGCGTTAATGGCTTTGTTCTGTCTGGGGTTTTATGCGGTCAAAGTGCCGTTATCGGTTACGGCTTGCTGGCTGGTAGTAATCGGCGGCATCACTAATCCTTGCGTGTTTGTCGTTGCTGCCTTTGATCCGGCTTTTTGGGAAAAAACAGCCTGGAGAGTCTACTCGGCTATCAGTTTTATTGTCACAACGATAGGCTTTGGCTGGGTTGGCATCGGTTTGTTAGATTACGCTGTATAGTTCAGCTTACTGATGACATTTGAGAAGACAGGGCTGTTTGACCCTGTGTTCTGTGTTGAACTATTCCGTCAGCCGTGCGCGCCTCAGCCTAAGCAAGTCCTGCCATTGGACATGCTTAACATCGATTGAATATGGCATCAAAACTCTTCCCAATCGTTATTACTAGTAGGCTGTAATTGGAGTCGCTTGAGCAGTGAATTTTTACCTGTATTTGTTTGTGCGGGTTTTATTTCTCTTCGTACAGTAGGCAGATAAAAAGAGTGGGCCGGGTTAAGCAAGTTATCGTCCACTTTAAAACTGCGCATTGTGACGACCAGGCCTTGTGCCTGCTCTTCCAGCGATTCCGCTGCCGCTGAGGCCTGTTCCACCAGAGCGGCATTTTGTTGGGTTACGTCATCCATTTGAGCGATCGCCATATTAACCTGTTCGATGCCGGAACTTTGTTCGGCGGAGGCGGTGGTGATTTCGGACATCATGTTGGTGACGCCGCGGATGGAGTTGACAATTTCTTCCATCGTCAGCCCCGCTTGAGCAACCAGCTTACTGCCTCCTGAGACTTTGGTTACCGAATCATTAATCAGGTCTTTAATTTCTCCGGCAGCCGTCGCGGCACGTTGGGCAAGATTGCGCACTTCCACGGCGACAACGGCGAAACCACGGCCTTGGTCACCGGCACGGGCCGCCTCTACTGCGGCATTGAGCGCGAGAATGTTGGTCTGGAACGCGATGTCGTCGATGACCGAAATAATATCCCCGATTTTATGCGAAGATTCGTTGATGTCATTCATGGTCATGACGACTTGGTTGACGACTTCAACGCCTTTGCCCGCGATGTCGGATGCGTTAACCGCAAGCTTGTTGGCCTGTTGGGCGTTGGTAGCATTGTGTTGCACGGCGGAGGTCAATTCTTCCATGCTGGCCGCGGTTTGTTGCAGACTGGCGGCTTGCTGCTCGGTCCGATGAGACAAATCATTGTTGCCTGCGGCAATTTCTTTAGACGCTGTGTTAATGCTGTCGGTGGTCGCTTTGATTTGGTTAATAATCGCTTTAAGCTTTTCTACTGTGGTATTGGAGTCATCCTTGAGTTGTCCGAAAGTACCGGAATAGTTGTTGGTAATGGTTTCGGTCAGGTCGCCGCGGGACAATGCTTCAAGTACGCGGACCACTTCATTGAGACCGGTTTCACTGGTTTCCATCAGTTCGTTGATAGCAACGCTCAGTTCACGGAAGAAGCCTTCCTTGCCCTGTAAGTCAAAGCGTTGGGTGAAATCGCCTTGTACGGCGGCATTCACTATTTTGGCTACTTCCAGCTCAATTTCGACTTCGGCGGTTCGATCTTTCCATTCCACCACGACGCCGAGTTTTTCGCCGCGTTCATTATTGATCGGGTTCGCAACCAGGTAAAAAGTGCGCCCTGCGATAGTAATCTCGCTTCGTAAAGTCGAGCTGAACTGCGCCAGCAATTCTTTCTGGTGTGCCGGGTTTTTATGAAAAGAATCGATGCTGGATCCCAGTAGATTGTCGAACTCAAAATGCGGAATGGACCTGCGAATGTCGGATTCGGCCAGTCGCAGCATATTATGCACGGCCGGGTTCATATAAATGACATTGCGTTCGTTATCGGCGATCATCACATTGGCACTGATGCTATCCAGAGCGGTCTTGATGCGCAGGGCTTCGTTGGCTATTTGGCGATCCGCTGTAATGCGCTCAAGCAATTGTTGCTGCATGTCTTTCATCGTGGCCAGTAAACTGCCGTTATCGTTTTTCTTAAGCGCTATCGCATTATCCAGTTTGCCGGCGGCAATGTTTATGGCCAAGTCGGCGACATCGCTTGGCTCACCGCCCAATTGACGAATAATGCCGCGGCTGATTATGATCGTCAACGCAACGGCGACCGCAACGCTGAAAGCGAAAATACCGATCAGGAGAATGCTGTACCGGTGGATGGTGCTTAGAGCTTGTGTCTCATCCGTTACATTGCGAGCGGTCGTAAGTTGCACCACTTTATCGATAGCGGTACGGTGTTGTTCATAGGCATGGCGCATTTTCTGGAGGCTGGCTTGCGATGCGTCGCGGTCTCCTGCCTGAATGGCCGGCAGGAAATAATGGTCGGCCTCATTATAAAAGTCTTGTGCTGCCTGGTAAGAGGCTTGAAGTAACGGAATATGGAGCTCTTGTTCCAACGTCTGGCCTAACCAATAACGATGGCGAGAATCGTAGTCGGTTTTTAGCGTTTGAAGACGCGCTATCAAAGCGCTGATTTCAGACGGATCGGCAGTTTGAGTTAATTGCAGCGTCACCAGATAGGATTCGATGATGTATTCAGGCGGCGGCAGGACATCGGCAATAATATCTTTACCTTGAACGATACTCTGGTATATGGGGCCATTCACATTAAGCGTATTCATGGCTTTGAATGTTGCGAAACCAAACAGTGAAAAACCGATGATCAAAGTGCTTAAAATTATCGTAAAGCGCATTTTGATAGTTAACTGACCGGAATTTTTCAAGTTACTTAACATGATGCTATTTCCTTTTTCTATTTTATGATTGGGACTGTTAAGTGCCGACTATGGCGAACTTCAGGATGTAGATGCCCCAAAGTGATATACGCTTCCTTTCAGCAATATCTAATAACAGAATATGTTCTTTGCCAATCGAAGTGATGAGAAGAACCGTCAGGATTGGTCGGCCGCTTCAATTAAATTAAATGTTCAATATGCCCAATGCAGAACCGGCTGCAAACTCTGTCGATTGTTTAAAGTGATCAATATTGAACGCTGATTCGGACATTAAACTTTAGGCTCTATTCCTCAGAACCGTAACATTTGGAATAGTCTGCGCATACCTCACAAGAGGGTACGCGACACAGGTATAAGCCTTCCGCTTCGCAAAGCTGTTTGTACAAGAATTTTTTCCATTTCATGTCCTTGTCGTTTTTTACGGCTAATTCGGGAAAGTTGTATAGCAGCATGGCACTCAATTGCGAGCGCGACCAAAGACCTAGATCCTGCCATAAGTGATCGCTACCCAGGCTACCGGCCACGATAACGCCAATGACCCAGTCTATTTCGATAATATCGGGGTTACTGAACTGTTTAAGCAGGTTAACCAGGTCATCTTTTTCCAGCATTCGGCTAAAGTCCAGCTTGCTACCCGATGGCGCATGAGCCGGAATAATGCTGCTGCCGGGAAAAAGATGGTTTGTTAAGTCATTAAACTGCTCGCGCTCCAAGCCCATATAGTCGGGTAAAACGCCTTGTCCGGCGCACCAACTAGCCATCATACAAGCCAGCCATTCATGATTAGGCGACAGCCTGTCAGGCATATTGGATTTTAGCCGGGAATAAATTTGTTCCCGGTCGTCATGGAGTTGGAGGGCGGCAGACATGATTAATATTCGACTAGAATATCTTCATCCCTGACTATCATCTGGCAAGCCAGACGCCAGGGCGACGGTATATCGTCAACGATCATTTGATCCATTTCTTCTTTGCTGATTTTGCCGCTAACCCGCAGTACTTCTTTCTCTTTTTCGGTTAAAGGGCCGCCCATACGTTGGTGCTTTTTATCGATGCTGCTGACTTTTACCAGACAAGTGCCGCATTCGCCGTCTTCGCATTCATAATTGATCGGGATTTTGTTTTCCCGCGCCAGTTTTAAAAGCGTCTCTGTATGACTGCCTGCTACGGCATAGACGGTTTTATCCCGGTATTCGGGATTTGAAAAAGTAACTAAAGCCATGATTTACTCCTTATGAGTCTGATTGTGCTGTCGCGTGTTTCCGCGTGGAATCCACCGACCTTTATTCTTATCTGCATTCCCACGCGAGGCGTGGGAATGCAAAACGTGTGTTTGTTAAACCGGCCGAACCTTGATTGTTCCGCCCAATACTTGTGCCTGGCAAGCCAGGCGATTGTGTTTACCGGCCATGTTTTCGCGCAGGACTTTATCTTCAAGTACTGACGGTTCGGCCAGATTGTTCCAGCCTTCGGTTACTTTCATAATGCAAGTACCGCAATCGCCTTCACGGCAGCCGTAAGTAATACCTGAACCGACCTTTTCGGAAATCTCGATCACCCGGGTGCCCGCAGGCGCCGAAACAGTGATATTAATATCTTCAAAGGTAATTGACGCTTTCGCCATTGCTACTCTCCTGATGAATTAAAAAATATTAGGCAAGATCGGCCATATCGATCGTTTTGGGTTGTCTTAAACCCATTAGATCCTGTGCCATTTCATGCCCGAATTCACGACAGCTATTAATTTCTTCTTCCGTCGGAATTAACTTAATGCGTATGCCCGGAATGGGTACACGCAATTTGAGACCGCGTAAGCGATCTTCAACCATTTTCACGCCTTCCCCGGACCAGCCGTATGAGCCGAAAACACCACCCAGTTTTGATTTGAGATTGATGACAGCCAGCGAGGACAGTAAATCCCATACCGGTTTAACCGCATCGCCGTTAATGGTCGGCGTGCCGAACAGGATGCCGTCGGCACCTTCTATTAAATCGACAAACGGTGTTATTTCACTGCCTTCCAGGTCATACAAGGAAACGCGCACATGCTCCACAGCCATTGCGCCTTCATAAATGGCTTCGGCCATGCGCCGCGTATTGCCGTAGGAACTGATATAAAAGATCAGTAGGGTTTTTTCGCCTGCACTGATTTCGCTTTCCAAAGCAGGCCGCGATAATTCACGATAGCGCTGTACATAGCGTTGCGGCTGGTCGCGTAACAGCGGGCCATGCGCAGGCAGGATTTTATTCAGCGGCAGCAAGGGCTCAATCAAGTTTAGCGCCCGATTTACATACTCTTTGAACGGCCGCATGATGTGGGCATAGTAATATTCGAACGAAAAGCGAAAATCGCCGACTTCATCGTTAAACAGCCGCGCATCGCAAAAATGGCAGCCGAACACATCGCCCGAAAACAGGGTTTTTTCTTCCACTAAATAAGTGCATTGCGTATCCGGCCAATGCAAATAAGGGGTGTGTAAAAACGTTAAAGTGCGGTCGCCCAGCGATACTTTGTCACCGGTAGATACCGGCGTGTAATCGAACTCATCCTGTTTTAGCAGGGCTTTAAGCATGGATTGCGCTTTTTGGGAAATGTAAAGTTGAGCTTGCGGCGCGCGGCGCATCAGCTCGGGCAATGCGCCGGTATGATCGGGTTCAAGATGATTCAAGACAATGACTTTGATTTCGTCATAACGGGCTACCGACTCAAAACGGGCAAAAAAATCATCGGCAAAGTTTTCTTTGACCGTATCGATGATTGCCACGCCGTCGCTGCCCCGGACGACATAAGCGTTGTAACTGGTGCCGTTGGCGGTTTTCAGAATAATATCGAAGGTGCGCAATGAAGGATCGAGCGCACCGATCCAATGAACGCGTTCGGAGAGCGTGACAGCTTGCGGTACGCCATCAAGAGTCAGGACCGGAGGTTTACTCATGACCGCAACTTGCGGATGCAAGTGAGCGAGGGCAGCTTTCAATATCCTGATAGGACTGGGTTTCCTTTAAACCGATCCAGTTATCGACTGCGTACTGGTCGAATCCCGCCATTAATTCATCGCCGACTTGCATCAAGGGACGACGAATTAACAACGGATTTTTCACCATCAGCACTAGCGCTTCCTGTTCTGTCAGGTTCTCAGGTTCAATCTCGCCGTATTTGATTGCCGGGGCGCTGTAATTGAACCAATTCCGTACTGCCAACTTACCGAAAAAAGGGCGTAAGCGATCAGGCTGCCAGGCTTCAGTCAATAAATTCAGCGCAACAACCTGATGACCCGCCGCAGCTAATAATTTCTTTTGCCGGGTATTGTTGATACAACCGGGCTTTTCATAGAAAGTGACAGTAGCCATCAGGATGTCCTCAATCAGTGGCCCTGTAACTCGGCCATTGCTTCCGCCATTCTTTCCGGCGGAATGCCTGTTAAAGAGCCTGGTAAGTTAATCGGCTCGCCCAATGAATTTAATATTGCACCTTCAATAGGGCAAATACTGGCACATTGATAAACGGGGTAGTCGCCCTCGCATTCGGTGCATTTTTTGCTGTTAACCAAAAAATGCGGTTTAGCTTCATAAATGGCTTTACTTGGACAGACCGGTTCGCAAGCATAGCAATTAACGCAGGATTCAATAATTTTTACTGCCATGACAGGCTCCTAAAATACTATCGTGTGGGAATATAGGACCGTGGACTGTGTTAACACCATGGACAGCGACTTAAAACAGATTAATTCACCACGAAGGCACGAAGTACACGAAGTTTTTAACTTGGTTTTTTCTTCGTGCCTTCGTGGTGACATGTTTTTAAGACGATGTTTTATGGGATTACACTAACCTACGCACTGGCCCTAACTGAATCTTTAGCCTCATCCAACTTACCCGCTGCCGCCATCTCTTTGTAAACAGCCAGCACAGCTTCTTCGATGGGTTCCATTGCATGTTCGCCGTTGGGTGCGATTCCGGCCGCTTCAAGTTGTTCCCAAGGTTCATATCCGACTTTCGAACACAACACCGCTTCGCATCCTGCCAAAGCACGGATAGTCAGCTGCAACACGCTTTCACCGTCGCCGCAAGAAGTATCGCCGGCACAATATTGATCGGCTTTGCGATGACTGATAAAACGCACTCCATCCGGCGATGCTTCATAAATCAGGAATTCTTTGGCATGACCAAAGTGCATGTTAATCACGCCTTGCCCGCTGGTGGCTACGGCCATCAATACCGGACGCGTAGTGAGCTTGGGCTCTTCCTTATGTTGCTGTGCCTTTTGGGCTTTTTCCAAACGTTTACTGTCCATCTCAGCCTGTATAGCGACATGAATCACCTTGCGTTTTTCCATCGCCGCCTGATAGTCGATGTCCATCTCTTCAATCTTGTCCAGCGTAAACTCGTCGCCGCGATCTTCACCCAACAAGCCCACCGCATCGGCGCGGCATTGACGGCAATGACGCATCATGTTCATATCGCCGGAACAGCTGTCTTGCAGGTCTTGCAGTTCATCGGGAGTAGGGCCGCGTTGCCCCATCACGCCGTAGAAAGTGCCATGTTCGGCTTCGGCAATCAGCGGCATCACATTGTGCAAAAATGCGCCTTTGGATTTAACGACCTTGCTGACTTCTGCTAAATGCTGATCGTTTATACCGGGAATCATGACCGAATTGACCTTAACCAAAATACCTTTGGCAATCAGCATTTCCAGGCCTTTTTGCTGTTGTTGGATCAGGATTTTTGCGGCTTTTACGCCGGTAATGCGTTTATTGTTCCAGTAAATCCACGGATAAATCTTCGCGCCGATTTCAGGGTCAACGCAATTAATCGTGATAGTGACATGATCGATATTGTGCTTGGACAATTCCTCTACCGAATCGGGTAGCGCAAGACCGTTCGTTGATACGCATAATTTGATGTCCGGCGCTTCTTCGCTTAAACGGCGGAACGTTTCAAAAGTACGCTCAGGATTGGCTAACGGATCGCCGGGGCCGGCGATACCCAGAACGGTCATTTGCGGAATAGTAGCCGCCACCGCCATGGTTTTTTTAACCGCTTGATCCGGCGTCAGCACCTCAGAAACCACGCCGGGACGCGATTCATTACTGCAATCGTATTTACGATTACAGTAATGGCACTGGATATTACAAGCCGGAGCAACAGCAACATGCATTCTGGCAAAGTAATGATGGGCATCTTCCGAATAGCACGGATGATTCTGTACCTTTTCTCGTATTGAATCAGGTAATGAATCCATCTGGTTGTCGGTTGTACCGCATGAACTGGCTGAACAGCCGCCCTTTGATGCCGGAGCATCGTTTAAGACTGGTAATTCCATAATATCTGACCTCGTAAGTTGCGTTTACTTGCTTGCTAAAAGTAAATGCACAGGCCATGCCAAAGGCGATATTATGGTTTATAGTGTTGATTTATAAGGCTGTTAATTTTGTCATTGAGTGCCGTTGTTGCAAACGCAACAGTCATATTTTTAGGTTTTGTAATTAATGGGACAATGGTTTTAATGATGAAAATAACTGCGATCCCGGCATATTACAAACCGCCTGTGCATTCATGACCTTCCTTCATTGCTTCAATATGAAGGTTGGATTCGGGTTTACTCACCCCGTGCCGTCATCAGACGCAGGAACTATAAAGCTATACAATCTCAATACAGGCTTTATTGTCGATAATTAATGCTTGTTCAATGGCTTGCTTATTGTCTAGCAAGATTTTGATAGTTGTTGTTTTTGAATGATTGCCCATCTTGAGCCAAACGATCTTGGGAGGCTGTCCATGAATCAAGCCCATTTCATAAAAATCCGCATCCTGCGTGGCGATGACGAAGTCGTTTTCAATGGCATATTGGCGAATAATACTATCATTGACACGTTCCAGACCGATCAGCGCCACCTGAGTTGATCCGGGGTAGCTGTCTTGGATAAACGGCACGATTCGCCGTGACAGGTTTTCATCAAGCAATAGCTTCATAAAGCTTTGATGATTATAGATTGCCGCTCCCTATCGGCTGCAAATTGTAGGCAGGCGGTAATATCGTCATCAGTTAATTCAGGGAAGTCTTCGATAATTTCATTACGGCTCATGCCATCGGCTAGCCAGGAAAGCACATCATAAACGGTAATCCGTAAACCTCTAATGCATGGCTTGCCGCTACGTTTGCCGGGCTCAATGGTAATCATGTTGCGATAATCGATACTCATGGCTTTGCACTCGTTTGAGATTAGGTAAATCAGATTATATCGCGTTGGTTAATAAATGGGCATACAACCTAAAGCATGCACATCATGCCATTCAAAAAGATTTCTCGGCCCTAATTAATTTTCAGCATTGCGAGGACAGTTTCAGTCTTGTAGTTGGGTATGGCTTTATGCTCAATATTTCGAGGCCTTATATCGTGATGGAATTCGGGGTTGCGAATCATTGGAGTAGTGGGCGTGGATTTAAGAAAACCTTCCGGTAATATTTGGCCCTGTGGTTGCGTGGCTACCTAGCGCTATCTGTATCAGTCAGGTCATTGTAATCCAGCTGTTGTCCTTCAAACGAAGCAGACATTAACTTGAGTACTGTGTTGATCTATGTGGTAGATGCATTATGCTTGGCCTACGAAAAAGATAACAGCCCAAACAAGATACTCATCATAAATGAAATAAAAATGGAACAATTAACCGATTTAAAAGCCATATTGCATTCCAAGCGCGCCAATATTTATTACCTGGAAAAATGCCGGGTTATGCAAAAGGACGGCCGGGTGGTGTACCTGACCGAAGACAACGACCAAAAGCAATATTGGAACATCCCGATCGCCAATACCACCGTCATACTACTGGGCATAGGCACTTCGATTACACAGTCCGCAGTCAGGATGCTGGCTTCCGCCGGAGTATTGATCGGCTTTAGCGGCAGCGGCGGTACGCCGTTAATTGCCGCCTGCGAAGTCGAGTGGCTGTCGCCGCAGAGCGAATACCGGCCTACCGAATATATTCAAAACTGGATGAAGTTCTGGTTCGACGAAAGTAAACGCCTAGCCGTGGCCAAGCGTTTTCAGCAGATGCGCATCGATTACTTGCACCAGGTTTGGCGTAAGGATAAAGGTTTGCAATCCTACGGCTTCTACATCGACGATGCCGATGTAGAACTAGCATTAGACAACTTTAAGATTAAAATCGCCCAAAGCCCCAGCGTTACCGATCTGCTGACAACTGAAGCCCAGTTGACCAAAAGCCTCTACAAAATCGCCGCCACCCGAACCAAACACAGCGGTTTTACCCGCAACCATATAGGCGAAGACGACGCCAACACTTTTTTGAATCACGGCAATTATCTGGCTTATGGACTGGCCGCAACCACACTGTGGGTCTTGGGCATACCGCACGGTTTCGCGGTAATGCACGGCAAAACCCGGCGCGGCGCATTGATATTCGATGTCGCCGATCTGGTGAAAGATGCGTTGATTCTGCCTTGGGCCTTTATTTGCGCCAAAGAACAGATGAACGAGCAGGAGTTTCGTCAACAATGTCTGCAAAGCTTTGCCGAACATAAAGCTTTGGATTTTATGTTCGATACCGTTAAGGAACTGAGCTTGGAAGGTAGCCGGTTATGATGGTGACCTTTGTTTCGCAGTGTGAGAAAAATGCGCTGAACAAAACCCGCCGCGTATTGGATGCATTTGCCAACCGCATAGGCGATTGCACGTGGCAAACCGTAATTACCAATGAGGGCCTGAATGCGGTAAAAAAGCTGCTGCGCAAAACCGCATCCAAAAACACCGCCGTATCCTGTCATTGGCTCCGCAGCCGCAGCCGTAGCGAGCTGGTCTGGATAGTCGGCAACCGCAGCAAGTTCAATGCTCAAGGCATTGTGCCGGTCAATACCACGCAAAAGACCATTATCAACACCCATTGGGAAAACGACTGGCATTATCTGCCGTTGATTAAAGCCTTGACTGCATTGGCGGCGCTGTTTCACGACTGGGGCAAAGCGTCCGCTTGCTTTCAGCAAAAGTTAACCTCCCGAAAACCGCTTGCCGATCCGTTACGCCATGAATGGGTATCAATGGTCCTGCTGTCTACATTAATCAATGGTGAACAAACAGATACCGGATGGCTTAAACGTTTGGCCGACGGCGATATAAACCAATCAGCATTTAAAACCTCAAACTTAAGCAAACAGCCGATGACCGATTTGCCCAATGCCGCTTGTTTTGTGGCTTGGTTAGTCGTGTCACACCATAAGCTGCCGATCAATTGGAGCGATACGAATCGATGGAAAGATGAAGCGTCCAAGGATTTACAAAAAACGCTTAAGAGAATTACGGCCGAGTGGGGTTACCAAAATGACGGGGAGACTGAAAAATGTTTTGAATTTCCAAACGGCTTGCCCAGCCAATCAAAGCCCTGGCTTAAGCAGCTGCAAAAATGGGCCGCCAAACTGCTCGCCTGCCTGCCAAGTCTTGAACAAGCCGTCGCCGACGGCAGTTGGCGCGTAGTTTTGCATCATGCCCGCCTTTCTTTGATGCTGGGCGATCATCATTATTCCTCGCAACCTGCCGACGCGAACTGGAACGGCACGTTGGCGCTTTACGCCAACACCGACAGCAAGACCGGTCAGCTCAAACAAAAACTGGACGAGCATTTATTGGGCGTTGCTAAAAACGCGCTGACCGTCACCCATCTTTTGCCCAGGTTTGAAGACGAGCCACCCGCCGTTTATGACGTAAAGCGCCTGAAACAAAAAAGCGCCGATAAACGTTTTCAATGGCAAGACAGTGCGGTTGCCAAAATCAAAGCCTGGAAAGCCGAGCAAGGTTTAAGCGGGCAACAACGTTTTGGCTTCTTCAGCGTCAACATGGCCGGTACCGGTTGCGGTAAAACCTTAGCCAACGCCAAAATCATGCAAGCTTTATCCAAGGATGGCGACAGTCTACGCTACGCATTGGCACTGGGCCTGCGCACCCTGACTTTGCAAACCGGCGACGAATACCGGCACCGGATAGGGCTGGACGATTCGGAACTGGCGGTGCTGATCGGTTCACGGGCAATCCTGGAACTGCACACGCAAAACCATAAGCCGCAAGATGCGCATGCGGAACAACCCGGCGGTTCGGAGTCTGTGGAAGAGTTATGGGAAGACAACGCCATTGATTTTGATATACCTGACAGCACTTTAAACGCATTAAGCACGGTGTGGACGGATAGAAGCGGCAATATCGACCAACGTAAACAAAAGTTCCTCTATGCGCCGGTGCTGGCCTGCACCATCGACCACCTGATGGCCGCCACTGAAACTACACGCGGCGGCCGCTACATATTGCCTTGTTTACGGCTGATGTCTTCGGACTTGGTGATTGACGAAATAGACGATTTTGACGGCACCGACTTGATTGCAATAGGCCGCCTGATTCATTTGGCGGGGATGCTGGGCCGCAAAGTGATGATTTCATCGGCGACAATTCCGCCCGATTTGGCCGAAGGCTATTTCAATGCTTACCAGGAAGGCTGGGACTTGTTCGCCAAAACCCGCGATGTCGGCAGCCGTATCGGTTGCGCCTGGATCGACGAGTTTTCCACTCAAATCGAGACCTTAATCGATAGCGAGATCCCGGCTTACCGTTCGGCCCATCAAGCCTATACCGACAAAAAACGGCTTAAGATCAACAAACTGGCTATTCGGCGGAAAGCTGAGATTATCGCATTGGATAAAACCGAAACGGATGACTCATTGGAACAGCGCTTCTATACCGCGATACAACAAGCAGCCGTCATGCTCCATCATCGCCATGCCGGACTTGATCCGCATAGCGGCAAGCGGGTTTCGTTCGGCGTCGTTCGTGTCGCGAATATTTCCCCCTGTATCGGCCTGAGCCTGTATTTAGCGGATGCGCAATGGCCTGATGACCTGGATATTCGAGTAATGGCTTATCACAGCCAACAAATACTGTTGCTGCGCCAGGCCCAAGAACAGCATCTGGACGCCGTTTTAAAACGCGACGACAAAGATCGGGTTTTCAACGATCCGTTGATTCGGCAACACCTTGATAACAGCACTGCCGCCAATATGCTGTTCATCCTGGTCGCTACGCCGATTGAAGAAGTCGGGCGCGATCACGATTTCGATTGGGCGGTGGTAGAACCCTCGTCGTATCGTTCGATTATCCAGCTGGCAGGCCGGGTGCTGCGACATCGGGACGAAACCCCGGACACCGCCAATATCGCGTTGTTGCAATATAACCTGAAAGCGTTTACCCAGGCCGACGATTGCCTCGCTTATTGCCGTCCCGGTTATGAAAGCGAGAATCACCGCTTGGACAGCCATGATTTAAACGCACTGATTCCCTCCGGGCAATTGAGCGCAATCAATGCCTTGCCGCGTATTCAGCGCAATGCCGAGCTACAGCCGACCGAGCGCTTGGCGGATTTGGAGCATGACTGCATTCAAGAGTTGCTGACCGCTTATCAGAAACAAGGCCCCGAACAACTGCAAGGCTGGCTGAGCGGTTGCTGGTGGTTGACTGCATTGCCGCAACATTTCAGCCCTTTTAGAAAACAGGATCAGCAGCAGACTTTATATCGAATACCGGACGAAAGAGAGGAGTGGGTATTTGTCGAAAAATCGCCCAAAGGCCAGATCAACCCGGTTGAAGACCGTTACAAAATTGATTCCGCTATTGAACTCAGCCGTCAGGCGCAAGCCAGATGGTGGTTGTATCGTGATTATCAAGCTTTGATTGAAGAAGTTGCGGAACAAAAGAGCTGGTCGTTACGTGAAACTGCATTGTGGTATGGTGAAATCAATGTGCGGATTGATGACAGGGATATTTTGGGCGGTAATAGTCGCAATAGATTGAGTTATTGCGATCAATTGGGGTTGTGGAAATAAGAGTAACTCGCAACAGGGCTCATTAAAAATAGGCTATTGCACAGGCGTAGGCCGGAATAAGGCCGGCAAGCGCGTAGCGCGAGGTGGCGTTTCCGGCGAGTTCGGCGGGTATTTGCCGGAAACACCAGTTCTCGCTATCACTCGAACCGGCTTATTCCGGCCTACAGGTCTACACCCGACAATCTTCGTCGTTGTTATCGATGATTCTCTTATAGCTCAATGCGGCATTTTTCATGCGTTCAGTAGGTTCGGGTGGATTGTCCCGCAGAGCAAAAAACATTTGCCAATCATCTGGACTAAAAAGTGTTGGTTCTATCTTTACGTTGTCTTCGCTTGCCATAAATTCAGCTCGTTGATTTTTTTGATGAAATTATTAAACGTTAAAACCGCAGTTGGGATTATTGGAGTACAAGCTTAGCTTGTACTTGGCAGTCGAAGACTGCACTCCGATAGTGTCTGAGTAAGTTTTCGTGTTTAACGATAACATAGTTTTATCTTTGTTCCCAGGCGCTGTGCCGCTGCTATTAAGTTAAGGAAACGCCATTGAAAACTTATGTCTATTGAACAAAGTTCTCGCTGCTGTAGGGTGCTCCCTACTTGATTAACATTGAGCTGAAGCTTGAGAACCGGCGTAAAGCTTAACTTAATGGCCGTGGGGCAACGCGTGGGAACGAGACATATTTGGACAGTTGGCTTTGATCGGCCATAGTTTAAGCGGTTACAGAATATAAATACGTAGATCGACTTATAACTTTCCCTACATTACACTCTCGTTCGCCATTAATTTAGAGGGACAGTGATATGTTAGACCCCGCAATCGAAAATTTTTTGTCCGAGCGTAGAGCTTCCAAGATTAAGAAGAATCTAAAACCCGGCAGCAGCAATGATGAAAAACACTCCGTTGAGCTTGAAGCGGCTGAGTTTTTCCGCTTGAGCAACTGGTTGCCCGATGCCGCCAAGCGGGCAGGGTGGTTATCGATGCTGACCCATCCCGGCAAATTCACTCATCCAAGCGCTAAAGCCAATGCAATAATCGCTAACGCCGAAGCAAAACCCGACGGCTTTTTACGCACCGGTAATGCGGATGCCGACCTTGATGTGTTAGGCAATGCCGCCGCGTTGGATGTTTATAAATTTCTATCTTTATCATTAGCCGACGGACAAACGGTATTGGCGCATTTAGAACAAAACAGCGCAGCCATTCAAGCGCAGTTTAAGCTGCCCGAACTGCCTTTTGCCGAGTTGCAACAAGACTTGTTAGCTATCAAGCAAACTTCGGGCATCGCCAAAACCTCGGAAAAAATCAAGCAAGTGTATTTTCCGGTTGATGGCGGCTACCACTTGCTATCTCTACTCAGCCCGTCGGGTTTGATGTTTAAACTCAAGGAACGCATTAACGTCATGCGTTTTTCCGATCAAGCCAAACAAGCCCGCGAAGACCGCCGCCATCAAGTTCATAACGAACACGGTTTTGACGAACTGTATAACCTTGTGGTGATCGGCTTTGGCGGCACCAAACCGCAGAATATCAGCGTTCTCAACAGCCAGAACGGCGGCACAGCCTACTTGCTGCCATCCCTGCCACCGCAATTGGAAGTACGCGCGATTCAGCCGCCTAAAAACAGCTTTTTTAGCGACAGCCTGTATTACAAGCATTATCAAGACAGCTTCAAGGCCTTGCACCGCCTGCTTGCAGTCAATCATAACAACGTCGATATCCGCGACGGCCGAGACTATTGGATAGAGTCTATTGCCGAACAAGTCATCGAAAAAGTCTGGCAATTGAGACAACTCGATGCAGGTTGGTCAGAAATAACCAATTTGCCGACGGCGGAAAAAATCTGGCTGGATGCGGCTTATCTTGAGCAACGCGAAAACCAAGACGATTGGCTGGACCACATTATCCGCAGCCTGACCGACTGGTTTCGCATCGCCTACGAAAAAACAGTCGGCAAAGACAAAGCGATTTTCTTCGGCGATGTTGAACTGGCTCATATCCGGGCAGTACTGACAGCGATGCGGGAGGATTTACGGTGAACCGCTTCTTAATCATCCCGCGCTTACAAATCCATAACGCCAACGCATTGTCCAGCCCTTACACCATCGGCTTTCCTGCGATGACGGCCTGGCTGGGCGGCGTTCATGCCTTGCAGCGCAAACTCAACGGCGGACAATTTGATGAACTGGTCTTTACCCGCGCCGCCGTTGCCTGTCACAGCATTGACCTGCAAACCCATAAAGGTCGGGGCGATTATGTGCATTCGATTATCGGCACCGGCAATCCGCTGGATAAAAACGGCGAGCGTCCGTCGTTCATTGAAGAAGCCCGTTGCCATCTGACCGTATCGTTAGTTATCGAATATCAAGGCGTTGACGCGGATGACTACGATACGTTTTTAGCTGCAATCGAAACCCAGCTGAATACGCTCAAACTGGCCGGCGGCGACATTCTGGGCTTTAACAAGCCGGAGTTGCTGAAAGTGGGCGCTAACGCCGACTTAGCCAAACTCACCCGTAAACTGATGCCAAGCTATGTTCTCAAAGAGCGCCGCGATTTAATGATCGAAGCCATGCAAAACCAAGGCGACAACATAGACGCGATTGACGCATTGCTTGATTACTTAACTGTACAGCACCGTAGCGAAGCCGACGAAGCCAATGCTGTTGAATTAAGCAGCGAAGAGCCCTCTCCAAAGGGAGAGGGTTGGGTGAGGGGAAATCAAAAGGCCGATAAAGTAAGACAAACCGAATGGACAGCCAAACGCAAAACCGCAGGCTGGATCGTACCGATTGCGACCGGCTTTCACGGCATCAGTGCATTGGGCAAAGCCGAAAACCAGCGCGACCCGGACACTCCGCACCGCTTCGCGGAAAGCTTGGTCACGCTGGGCGAGTTTGTGATGCCTTACCGCATCAAGCGCTTGGACGACCTGCTTTGGCACAGCCGCTACGATGCCGAAAACAACCTTTACCTGATTGAACAAAACAACCGCAAGGAAAAATAACATGGCTAAGAAAGACACCATCGCAACCGCCTCAGTACTCGCATTCGAGAAAAAACTCGTCCCCTCCGACGGCCGTTTTTACGGCACAACCTGGGACAAACGGACCGAGCAGGCCATACCGCTTAAACTGCTGGAAAAATCGGTGCGCGGCACCATTTCCAATCGCCTGAAAAAAGCCCTGCAAGACGACCCGATGAAGCTGGACGCCGAAGTCGAAAAGCCCAATTTGCAAACCGTCGATAGCTGCGCATTGGGCAGCGATCAGGATACCTTGAAACTCAGTTTCACCCTGAAAATCCTCAGCGGCGTGGAAAAGCCTTCGGCCTGTAACAGCGCCGAATTCAATGCCGGTTATGCAAATGCGGCCAAAACTTATATCGATTCGGAAGGTTTTAACGAACTGGCCAAACGCTATGCCGTCAATATCGCCAACGCCCGCTTCTTATGGCGCAACCGGGTCGGTGCTGAGCGCATTGAAGTTGTCGTTACCGTGAAAAACCAGGGCGAACAGCAAAGTTGGACATTCGACGCGAAGGCCGTCAGCATTAAACATTTCGACCATAACCAAGCCGACATCGCCGCGCTGGCCGCCAAAATTGCCGCCGCACTGGCCGGTAACAGCGAATTCTTATTGCTGGAAATCAACGCCTACGCCCAAGCCGGTCTGGCCCAGGACGTCTACCCCAGCGAAGAACTGGTGCTGGACAAAGGCAACAGTAAATCGAAAAAAAGCAAAATTCTGTACCACATCGACGGCATTGCAGGCATGCACTCGCAAAAAATCGGCAACGCGCTGCGCACCATCGATACCTGGTATCCGGAGCACGGCGAGGCCGACATCGGCCCGATTGCAATCGAACCTTACGGCGCAGTCACCAACCTGGGTAAAGCTTACCGCACGCCTAAAGACAAAGCCGATTTTTACACTTTGTTCGACCGTTTTGCCAGGGGCGAAACCCTGTCCGGCAAAAACGACGAGCATTACGTCATGGCCGTGTTGGTGCGCGGCGGCGTATTCGGCGAAAGCGGCAAGGATTAACCATGAACCATTATCAGGACATCACGTTGCTGCCGGATACCGAAATCGGTTTGCATTTTGTTTGGGAAAAAGTCTACCGGCAGATTCATTTGGGCTTGGTTGAAATGCAGGACGATAACGGCAATTTGCCTATCGGTATCGCCTTGCCCGCCTACAGCGCAGACAAGCACCAGCTCGGTAACAAGTTGCGGCTGCTGGCCGAAACCGAAGACCTGCTTCAGCGCTTTAATGCCCAACAATGGCTGAACCGCCTGAGCGATTATGCGCATATAACCGGCATCCGCAATGTTCCCGAGCGTATCCAAAACCACGCCTGTTACTACCGGATTCAACCTAAAAGCAGTAACGCAAGATTGGCAAGGCGTAAAGCCAAGCGGGAAAACACCGGCATTGAACAAGCCCTTGCCGCACTTGAAAACACGCCGGAGCAACGCAGCGACGCTCCTTATATCTGGGTTAAAAGCCAAAGCAGCGGCGAGCGCTTTCGATTGTTTATAGGCTATGTTGAAGTTTCGGAACCCGTCAGCGAGGGCTTTAACGCGTATGGATTGAGCCGGCAAAGCAGCGTTCCCGTTTTTTAACCATTGCTTGGTTGCGCTTTTTAAAAACTTAGAAGAATCAATATCTTGGAGTTAGCGGGTTTTTGCTTGGTAAAAACCGCTAAACTTACCTAAGCTATTGATGTGTTAGTTAATTCCCGAGCATATTTACAGTTCACTGCCGCACAGGCAGCTTAGAAATGGTGTAAAAATGAACTTACCGGTGCTGAGGAGGTTCACTGCCGCACAGGCAGCTTAGAAAACTCAGCTTTGAATGTGAGTTGGCGGGTGCTGGTTCACTGCCGCACAGGCAGCTTAGAAAAATTAAATCGGATACCGTAGGCCCGACCACCATGTTCACTGCCGCACAGGCAGCTTAGAAAATGATTCAGTTGCAAAAATCCACACCAGTAGCGTTCACTGCCGCACAGGCAGCTTAGAAATCCAGGATGTCGCGGTTAAGGTCGCCGACATAGTTCACTGCCGCACAGGCAGCTTAGAAAGTCACCTCGTCGGCCTGGGATATTCTGATTCCGTTCACTGCCGCACAGGCAGCTTAGAAAACTTTAAGAATGACGGCATCGCTTGGTAGGACGTTCACTGCCGCACAGGCAGCTTAGAAAAGAAATCACGGCGTTTAAATAATCCGCTGCAGGTTCACTGCCGCACAGGCAGCTTAGAAATGTCCGGGATGTAGAGCCAGGCTATTTGTTGAGTTCACTGCCGCACAGGCAGCTTAGAAATTGAATAACAGCGGAATTAATCGCATCGCGCAGTTCACTGCCGCACAGGCAGCTTAGAAAAACCGCAACAGCCGCGTGGTATGCAAATATTCGTTCACTGCCGCACAGGCAGCTTAGAAAGAAATCAAATAATGACGCATTTCCCCACGTCTGTTCACTGCCGCACAGGCAGCTTAGAAAGATTAAAATATGCTCAATAAAGTGATGTTGATGTTCACTGCCGCACAGGCAGCTTAGAAAGTTGGCGCATTGGCGGCATGACCGGCATTTTGGTTCACTGCCGCACAGGCAGCTTAGAAAGCCAATCAGAAAAAAATTGATGATGCGCTTAAGTTCACTGCCGCACAGGCAGCTTAGAAAAGCAGGACAGCAAAGGCCAGCGAATTCTAATCGTTCACTGCCGCACAGGCAGCTTAGAAACGACGGCATTCGTGTTTATGCTGAATCTCAATGTTCACTGCCGCACAGGCAGCTTAGAAACAAATGGATTAGGAAATCCACCGTTAAACAAAGTTCACTGCCGCACAGGCAGCTTAGAAAAATCATTATCTATATGCGTTATTTGCAAATAAGTTCACTGCCGCACAGGCAGCTTAGAAAGACCGCGAGAACAATAAAGCGGCACGGCCATTGTTCACTGCCGCACAGGCAGCTTAGAAAATAATTATGTGGTCGTAATGTAGGGAGCCGGTGTTCACTGCCGCACAGGCAGCTTAGAAACTGTTAATACAGTTCCACCTAATGCAGGGCCAGTTCACTGCCGCACAGGCAGCTTAGAAAAGACGGAAATATTATTGATTCAAAACGAACTGGTTCACTGCCGCACAGGCAGCTTAGAAAAGCGCCGTGTTGGCCGCATCAGCTGCCGATTTGTTCACTGCCGCACAGGCAGCTTAGAAATCACTGAGGATAAAAGTTTTACCCGTCCCAGCGTTCACTGCCGCACAGGCAGCTTAGAAATGAACAGATCCCAATAGACCAGTTTGACTAACGTTCACTGCCGCACAGGCAGCTTAGAAACTATTCCAGATGCACTGTCAGGATATGGATTTGTTCACTGCCGCACAGGCAGCTTAGAAAATGAGGCCGGGGAAACTTACCTGCCAAAGTTAGTTCACTGCCGCACAGGCAGCTTAGAAATGTTGTATTTCTGCGCCCTGGTCTTGGGTAGCGTTCACTGCCGCACAGGCAGCTTAGAAATGTAATGACGGGCTTTACTGAGCCATAGAGACGTTCACTGCCGCACAGGCAGCTTAGAAAAGCATTTATCAACGCTACCATCGGAACTTTTCGTTCACTGCCGCACAGGCAGCTTAGAAAAGCAAGTTTCCGCCAGAAACTGCGTCGTAAATGTTCACTGCCGCACAGGCAGCTTAGAAATACCTTTCAGGATGCGGCCAGTTCCGGTCGTGGTTCACTGCCGCACAGGCAGCTTAGAAAAAGGAGGTGAGTTAAACCGGATTGAATTCGGTGTTCACTGCCGCACAGGCAGCTTACAAGACATTAAAACAACCCCATCAAGCCACATCAAGCCACATCATGATACCAATCCAAAAGCTCTTCACCGCCCCAGTTTTCCGCATCGCCGGGGATGTGTTCATCGGTTTGGTAGAGCGTCATTTGTCCGGGTTTGGGCGATGTGACCAATAAGCTTTCTGCATATTCAACCGAGCAGCCTTGTTTGCCGTTTTCATCTTTTAACCATTGCGTTGCCATTGCGATGGCTTCTTGCCGGGTTTCACCAAAGCCAAAGACGGCATAATCGTGTTGCACATATAAAATAGTCATTGCGGCTCCAAATTAGTTAAATTTGCTTCATAGTAATATCCAAAGTCAAAATCCGGTAAGCGATTTGCCTTGGCGTCATATTCAGCAGGCGGGCGGCTTTGGCTTGTACCCAGCCGCTTTGCTCCAACGCGGCAATGACCCGCTCACGGTCATCCATGTTTTCATCGTTAAAATCAATCGCAGGCGCTTTTTGCGGTTTATGACTGATAGCGGTGCCTATTTCGTCTTCAAGGCCGGTGCTGACCATCACGTCGCGATCGATGATGCCGTTTGGGCTCATGATGGCGGCGCGCTCCAGCCGGTTTGCCAGTTCGCGGACGTTGCCGGGCCAGCTGTGCTTCATCAATATGCGTATCGCGCTTTCCTTGATTTCCAGCGGTCGTCCGCCTTGTTGCTGCGAAATCCTGCCGAGCAGGAATTCGGATAACTCCGGAATATCCTCAGTCCTGTCGCGTAAGGCCGGCATCTGGACCGGCATGACATTAAGACGGTAATACAAATCTTCCCTGAACTCGCCTTTAGTCACTTCTTCTTCAAGATCGCGATTGGTTGCGGCAATGATGCGGACATTGACTTTGATGGTCTGGGTTCCGCCGACCCGTTCGAATTCGCCTTCCTGCAATACGCGCAGCAGTTTGGCCTGGAACGAGGCGGAAATTTCGCCGATTTCATCGAGAAACAGGGTGCCGTTATCGGCCAGTTCAAAACGGCCTTTGCGCTGGCTGACCGCGCCGCTGAACGCGCCTTTTTCGTGGCCGAACAGTTCGGACTCCAATAAGGTGTCGGGCAGGGCGGCGCAATTCAGTTTTAAAAAAGGTCCGCTGGCACAGCCGGAGTTAAAGTGAATCGCATTGGCGACCACTTCTTTACCGGTGCCTGATTCGCCCCGGATTAATACCGTGGTGTTCCATTTTGCAACTTGGCGTATCAGGTCGAACACTTTCAACATCGGCGGCGAGTGGCCGATGATGTTTTCAAAGCTGTAGTTCTTGATCAATGCTTGTTTAAGTTGATCGCGTTCGCTGAGCAGATGGCGCTGTTTGCGTTCGATGACCCGCAACATTTTGACGCTTTGCGCAATCAGGTTGGCGATCATCTCCATGAAGCGGGCGCGCTCGCCCAGAAATTGGCTGTTATCCGGCTGGGCGGCGAGTACGCCGATGGTGTCGCCTTCTTCTATATAGATAGGCGAGCCGATAAAAGGCAGTTCGGGATCGTACAAACCCAAACGGCCTAAAAAACGCGGTTCTTCGGATACTTTTTCAATGACGATGGTGCTGCCTTCGTCCAGTATGGCTCCCATCAGGCCTTCGCCGGGATTGTACCGGACCGGCTCGGTAAATTTACCGCCGCCGTTGGTGTGGACAACGCTGACAATCATGCTGTTACTTTCGATTTCCCGCAGCGTTATCATGCCGGACCGCATGCCGGACCGTTTGTGCAGTATCTCCAATACCGCTTGTAATTTAGCGTGCAAATCGTGAGTGCTGTTGAGCACTTGGCTGATGATATACAAAGTATCAAGTTCAGCTTCGATCAGTTGTATACGCTCAGTCATTACCTACCCCTTTAAATATCTGTCTATGCAGAGGAAAACTGATCTTAAACCGGCATCCTTGGTCATAATCCGGGTCTATTTCAATAAAGCCGTGATGCTGGTTGACAATTTCCTTTGCCATCACCAGTCCCATTCCGGCTTGATTGCCGCCCATGGTGCGCGTGGTATAAAAAGGTTCGAATACTTTTGCGCGTTTTTCAACCGGAATACCGGCGCCGCTGTCTTCAATGCTGACATAAATCAAATCGGCATCGGTATCGGTCGTAATCTTAAGCCGCTGTTCCGTGCCGCCCGGTTCGCAAATAGCGTCAATCGCATTGTCTATCAATTGCTTGAATAATATACGCAGGCGGTTTTCGGAACCGAGCATGGTTGGCAGTTTTGACTTGGGTTGCCAATGCACTTCTATGTCGTTACTACAAATCCGTTGGTTGCTGAGTAACAGCACTTCATGCAGAAGCTGATTGATGTTTACAGGAATAACGGCGGCTTGCAGAATCTCGGGAATGCATTTTTGCATGGTCGCAACCGCTTCTTCGCCGGACTGCTGAATTTGTTGCAGGATTTGTAATAGGCCGGCATGTTGATCATCCCGTCTATGCTTTAAGATTTGCTCGGCCGCCCTGATTTGGTTCATCGGCATTTGTATTTGGTGCATTGCGCCCAGCAATGTTTCTCTTATGCCGCGCACCCGCTCATCCTCAGACATCACGGTTTTTAATGTCTGGATATGTAGCTCTTCCATTTGCCTGCGTTGCCGGGTTATGTCTGTTAATGTCAGTATCAGATACTGTTTCGATACATTCTCGAAAAAGGCATCGACATTAACTTCATTTTCTACGAACCAGTTTCCGGCGCAAGAAAACCAGCGGGTTCTCAAGTTGTCTTTGCTTTCTACTTTAAATTCACGGTTATTAAAACCTTGCTCCTTGCTTTGCAACTCAGACCATAAATCGCCCATTTCCTCGCGCAGCAATGTTAAGAAATAAGTTGCAGGTTCGCCTTTGTCTAGGTCGCTGACCAGGGCTTTATAGTTATGGTTATCCAAAATAACCTTGTCCTGATCATCCAGTACCACCATCGCGATAGGCGATGAATTAATGACCGATTCAATCAATAGCTTTTGGTTGATGACCTTTTTTTCCGATTCATAAGGCTGGGTAATATCCCTATGCATACCAATGTAATGAGTGATTGCACCGGTTTCGTTCAACATCGGGGCAATGGTCAAATCAGAGAGATAACGCTGACCGGATTTATGCCGGTTGCATAAGGTTCCGCGCCATATTTTCTTGCTGCTGATGGTACGCCATAAATTATGATAGACCTCTTTGGGTGTGCGTTTGTCCGATAATAGGGATTCGTTTTCACCCAGAATATCTTCAGGCCGATAACCTGTCACTCTGCAAAACTCTTGATTAACATAAAGAATTTTGGCTTTTTTGTCGGTAATGGAAATGGCTATCGGCACTTGTTCAACGGTTTCGGCAAACAAGCTGTACAGCATCTTGTCACCATAGCCTTCACCAAATAAATCAGGTGCAAGTTCGCCGATGACGTTCGCCATGTTGGTATGCGTTTGTAAAAATCGCAATGAAGTTTTTTTCATAGGTTATGGCCGGGGTGAGAGTACTTTATGATGGCTTTATTGAGTTTATCTAGCAAATATAGCGCCAACATTAATGCTTTGTCTTGCTTATATCTCAAGCTGTCATGGCTCAACCTTGTTTGTAACGCCATGTCTTAAAGCAAGCGGGTTGATGAATGATAAGACTTTGTAAGGTTTACGACAAAACATTTCTATCGATGTAGATATGTATCACTTGTAACAGTTTTGATGCACTGATTTGGGCGGTTTTTTACAGGGTATCCGGGCCACAAACTTGCTGCGTCAGCACATTTTTCGAATTGGCATAATTGATGCTTTGAGTCTGATAAACAGAATAGCCCTTCAAACAGCCTGGAAAAAACAGTGAGTGAATATCTTCTTCTTTTATTAGGCACGGCTCTGGTCAACAACGTGGTTCTGGTTAAATTTCTTGGCTTGTGTCCGTTTATGGGCGTCTCGAAAAAACTGGACTCGGCATTGAGTATGGGGTTGGCGACAACCTTTGTATTGACCTTGGCCGCGATGACCAGCTGGATGCTGGAACACTTTATTTTAGCGCCTTTCAATATCCAGTTTTTACGGATACTCGCTTTTATCCTAGTCATTGCGGCCGTGGTGCAGTTCACCGAAATGGTTGTGCATAAGACCAGTCCGGTGCTGTATCAGATATTGGGTATTTTCCTGCCGCTGATTACGACTAATTGCGCGGTTTTGGGCGTGGCCTTGCTCAATGTGCAAGAGCAATACGGTTTTATGCAAAGTATGATTTTCGGTTTCGGTTCTGCACTCGGGTTTACCCTGGTTATGGTGCTTTTTGCGGGTTTGCGCGAGCGCTTGGCGTTAATGACTGTTCCTCCGCTCTTTGCAGGTACGCCGATTGCGTTTATTACCGCCGGTATTTTATCGCTTGCATTTATGGGTTTTGCAGGGCTTTACAGTAAATAATTTACAGGAAATAAGCTATGTATGTTTTATCCGCCATTGTAAGTTTAACCTTATTAGGATTGTTTCTAGGCTTGCTGCTGGGCATTGCAGCCCGGTATTTAAAGGTTGAAAGCAGCCCGATTGTCGATGAATTGGAAGCCTTGTTGCCCGGTTCCCAATGCGGCCAGTGCGGCTTTCCGGGTTGCCGGCCTGCCGCCGAAGCATTGGCCGAAGGTAAGGCGCCTGCAACGATGTGTCCTCCGGGCGGTAGCGCTCTGGCCGAACAAATCGCCGCTTTATTGGGTTTGGATCTGGACTTAAGTGATGTAAAAGAGCCCGAACTGCTGGTTGCCAGGGTCAGTGAAGCGACCTGCACAGGTTGTACCCGCTGTTTTAAAGTCTGTCCTACCGATGCCATTGTCGGTGCGCCCAAGCAAATTCACGCGGTCGTTGCCGATGCTTGCATAGCCTGCAAGAAATGTGTCGATGTCTGTCCGACCGAATGCCTGCAAATGCACCCGATTGAGGTTACTTTGCGTAACTGGCGCTGGGCCAAACCTCTGAATGTTCCGGTGCAAGGCATAGGAACAGGGAGTAATGCTGTATGTTAAGTCTTTTTAAAAAACCGCGTATTCGTGGCGGCGTTCATACAGAGGAGCATAAAACCGCGACTGTCGCATTGCCGATAGCCAACAATTTTCCGCTGCCGAAAAAACTGTATATTCCGCTGCAACAACACGTCGGCAAGCCCGCAGAGCCGGTGATCAAGGTCGGTGAAAAAGTGCTGAAAGGGCAGTTATTAGCCTACAGCCAAGGCCTGATTTCCGCACCGGTGCATGCTCCCAGTTCAGGCATTATCATTGATGTGAACGATTATCCTGCACCGCACCCGTCAGCGTTGCCTATTCGAACTATTGTGCTGGAAACGGATGGCAAAGACGAATGGATAGCAACACAAATTGTAGACGACCCGTTTGCGTTAAATCCTGAAGAAATCAGTTTTCGTGTCGGTGCTGCGGGTATTGTCGGCTTAGGCGGCGCAACTTTTCCAACGGCGGTCAAACTCAACATGGGGCGCGAAAACCATGTCGATACGCTGATTATAAACGGCTCGGAATGTGAGCCTTATTTATGCTGCGATGACAGATTGATGCAGGAGCGCGCCGAGCAGATTATCGACGGTGTGCGCCTGATGCTGCACGGCATGGAAACTGATAATGCGGTGGTGGCGATTGAAGACAACAAACCGCAGGCTTATCAGGCGATGCTTGCCGCAGCCGAACCCTATGCGCAGATTAAGGTCATGCAAATCCCTACCCGCTACCCGATGGGATGGGACCGGCAGTTGATCCGTTATGTCACCGGTAAAGAAGTCCCGGTCGGCTGCCGCTCATCGGAAATCGGCGTGACCATCCATAATGTCGGTACCGCTTATGCGGTCCATAAAGCGATCCGCCTTGGACAACCTTTGCTTGGCCGTGTTGTCACTGTAGCGGGCGGCGCAGTGAAACGCCCGATGAATGTAGAAGTCCCGTTCGGCACCTTGATCTCTGAGCTGTTCGACTTTTGCGAGGTGAAATCGGATGAAATCGCTCGCATCGTTATGGGCGGCCCGATGATGGGCGATTCGTTACCGCATGTCAGTTTGCCTACCGTTAAAGCCACCAGCGGCATCCTGGCATTGAACCAAAGCGAACTTAAAAACACCGAGGAACAGCCCTGTATCCGTTGCGCCAGTTGTGTCAGCGTTTGCCCTGCGGGATTGCGGCCTTTGGATATGGCGAACAACATCCGTATTAACCAGCTGGATACGGCGGTGGATTTAGGCTTGAAAGACTGTATCAGTTGCGGTTGCTGCTCTTATATCTGTCCGTCGAATATCCCATTGGTGCAATATTTTAAATATGCTTCCGGCGAAGTAGTCGCCAGACAGCAAGCACAACATAAATCCGAGCAAACCAAACGCTTGATGGATGCCCGTAATGCCCGCATGGAGCGCATCGCTCAGCAACAACGCGAAGAGGAGTTGGCTCGCATAGCGGCTAAGGCCGAGCGGGAACGATTAAAAGCCGAGAAGGAGGCGTTGGTATGATTTCGCATATGAAGCCGAGCAGTGGCGCACATGTAGGCGCTAATAACAGCGTCAGCCATATTATGTGGCAAGTCATGCTGGCGCTATCGCCTGCGACGGCGTTCGGGCTGTTGTGCTTTGGTTGGCCCGCGTTGAACCTGTTTATTATTACCGTGTTATCGGCGGTTGTGTTTGAAGCCTTATGTGTGCGTCTTCGGGGCAGGGTGGCTAAACCCGTCATTATGGACGGTTCCGCCGTGCTGACCGGCTGGCTGCTGGCCATTACGCTGCCGCCTTGGGCTCCGTGGTGGATAGGCGTTGTCGGTTCCGGACTGGCGATTATTTTAGGCAAACAGGTTTATGGCGGATTGGGGCAAAACCTGTTCAATCCGGCTATGTTGGCGCGTGTTGCGCTGCTGATTTCTTTCCCTATCGAAATGACGACATGGGCGAATGTGTCGCCGTTGTTCTTTTCGCATTCGCCGGGTCTGATCGAAAGTTGGCACATTACTTTTTCAGGTTTGGAAGATATAGATGCTAATACCGGTGCGACTACGCTGGGCTTCATCAAAACCGAGTTTTCCCAGAACCGTTTATTAACGGATATCCTGAAAGATTATTCCGGTTTTCTTAGTTTTATCGGTTGGTCTCGCGGCAGTTTGGGCGAAACATCGACACTATTGATGGGCTTGGGCGGCATCTGGTTAATTCGCCAAAACGTGATTCAATGGCAGATCCCGGTGTCTTTATTGCTGACGGTTGCGTTGTTAGCCGGCGTTTTTCATGTCGTGGATAGTGAGCATTATATTAGCCCGCTGCTGCATTTGAATTCCGGCGCGATGATGTGTGTGGCCTTTTTCATTGCCACCGACTATGTCACCTCGCCGAATACGCCGCCAGGTCAGATGGTGTTCGGCGCGGGTTGCGGGCTGCTGATTTTCGTTATCCGAACTTGGGGCGCGTATCCCGAGGGCGCGGGTTTTGCGGTGCTGTTAATGAACTCGGCGACACCGCTGATCGACCATTATATTCATCCCCGGATCTACGGACGTGACCGTAAAGGCAAGCCGCTTGAAATACCGAAATCGTAATTGTGGAAGTGTAGTTGTGGGAGCGGCTTTAGCCGCGATAAGCGCGGCTAAAGCCGCTCCCACAAAGTTTTATCATGTATGTGAACTGAAGCGTAAGCCATGAAAATTGACCCAGCCACCATCGAACGCCTGAAAGAGAAAATAGCCGTTTACCGGGAATTCCTGAAAAATTGGCTGGAACCGTCGAACCTGGCGCAGCTTAGACCCAAGCTGGAATTTCAAACAGGCGTTTTAGCAGGATTCGCTTTGATCGCCAGTGTGCTGCTGGGTGTCACCAATTGCAGTACCGAGGGCACTATTCAACGCAGGCTTGATGAGGATTTAAAAAAATCCCTTGAAGAAGTGGTACCCGCGGCTCTTTATGACAACGACATGCTACAAGACACGCTGACCATTCCGTCTGCCGAATACAATATCGGCACCAACGAGACCACGGTTTATATCGCCAAAAAGTCCGGCAATGTTAGCGCCGTATGTTTTAAGTTTACCGCGCCGGACGGCTATTCCGGCGCTATCAATATGATTATGGGCATAGACCGCGACGGCAATATTTTGGGCGTACGCGTACTCAGCCACAAAGAAACTCCGGGCCTCGGCGATAAAATCGAAGTTGCAAAGTCGGACTGGATATTGAAGTTCGTCGGTCGCTCGCTGGACAACTTAGCGCCTGCAAAATGGGCGGTTAAAAAAGACGGCGGAGAATTCGACCAATTTGCCGGGGCGACGATTACCCCGCGTAAATCAGTACAGGCCATTTATCGCGGCTTGCAGTTATTCAAAGCGCATCAAGAACAACTGATCAATCCTTGAGGGCATTGCCATGTTTTTATCTGAGACCTATCGTAAAATCGCCACGGACGGCATTTGGAACAATAACATCGTGTTCGGGCAAAACCTGGCGCTCTGCCCATTACTGGCAGTAACCGGAACAGCCACCAACGGCTTAGGCATGGGGCTCGCTACGCTGGTGGTTATCATCGCGTCTAACGGCCTTATTTCAGTGACCCGGCATTTAATCCCCAGCGAAATCCGCATCCCGATTTTTGTGTTATTGATCGCAGCCCTGGTGACTTTAGTCGATATTTTAATGAATGCCTGGGCGCACGAGCTTTATAAAGTGCTGGGTTTGTTCATTGCGTTAATCGTTACCAATTGCGCCTTATTAGGCCGCGCCGAAGCTTTTGCTTCCAAGCAGCCGGTAAAACATGCGCTGTGGGACGGCTTGATGATGGGCTTGGGTTTCCTTCTCGTTCTGGTTGCTCTCGGTGCGGCAAGAGAAATAAGCGCATCGGGTACATTGTTCGCCAATGCATCCGTGTTACTGGGCGAATCGTTCAGATTTCTGGAAGTCACCGTCATTCCTAACTACAAAGGCTTTTTATTGATGGCGCTGCCGCCTGGCGGATTCATTATGCTGGCCTTTTTGATTGTCGGTAAGCGCCTGATAGACCAAAAAATTGCAGAAAGAAAAGAAAGAAAAGTATCAGTAACCGTATTAACCGCAGCGACCGCTGAGGAGTAATCATGAACGTCGGAGTTTGTTACGCTGAAGTCGATAGGCAACTATGGATGCGCTTGGAAGTGCCTGATAACAGCACCATAGAAGAAACCATTAATTTGTCCGGAGTCTTGACGCTCTATCCTGAGATAAACCTGACCAGCCAGAAAGTGGGCATATTCGGCAAAATTGCCGCGCTGGATACCCCGGTAAAGGATGGCGACAGGGTGGAAATTTATCGTCAAATCACTGTCGATCCGCAGACAGTGCAACGGCGAAGACGTTAGGTCATTTTTTAAAGGAGCAGCAATGTATATATGTGTTTGTAAAGCTGTGACCGACTCGCAGATTTTAACGGCTATTGAAAACGGTGTGTGTACGCGAAAAAAGCTAACCCATTGTTTCGGAATAGGCAAAGATTGTGGGAAATGCAATGAAGAAGTCAATGCTTTGCTTGAGCAAAGCATGGCGCCCGTTCAACCCTTACCTCCAGCAATGAATCAACCTATCCTGTAACTCAATCTAGAGAAATCACTATGAAAGGCGACACCAAAGTCATTGAATACCTCAATAAAGCACTGGAAAATGAACTGACAGCGATCAACCAGTATTTTCTCCATGCCAGAATGTACAAAAATTGGGGCTTTCAAAAGCTTAACGAAAAGGAATATCACGAATCCATTGATGAAATGAAACACGCCGATCAGATTATCGAGCGTATTCTTTTTCTTGAAGGCCTGCCTAATGTGCAAAATATTGGCAAAGTGATGATCGGTGAGAATACAAAAGAAATGCTCGGCTGCGATTTAAAACTTGAGCAAATTGCAGTCCCTTTACTGAGAGAAGCGATAGCTTATTGCGAAAAGGAAAGTGATTTTGTTTCGCGCGATATTTTTGCTCATATTCTGGAGTCGGAAGAAGAGCATATCGACTGGCTGGAAACGCAGCTGGAATTGATTGAAAAAGTAGGTTTGGAAAATTATTTGCAGTCGCAAATGTAGAGATAGATACAGGTAACGAAGCTGGGCGGGATTTGATCAGTTGTAGGGAGTCCAGGCGTGGGCGCGAATACTCATTACAGCATTGACAACCCTTAGGATCAACTTAAAGAGAATAAAATAATGAATAATGAATATAAATCAATCGTAGATGAATTTCAGATTAAACTTACACAATTGCAGGAAGATAGTAAGACAGATAGCGATCATCCAGAATTGTTTAGTAAACATAAGAAGACATGCCTTTTTGAGAAATGGCAAAAAATAGGTAAGTTACTGATGGATTTTGAAGATATAGATAACGAACCAGAAATTACAGAGGTGGATCAATTAGCCAAAAATAGGAAAATTTTTGAAAGTTTGAAACGTAAACAGGAAAAAGATCATTAAATGATCTAGGCAATGAATTTTCTCTAGTTTCCAAGCCCCAAACTTGGGAGTTCGGTATTAGAAGCTCTAGCTTCCCGTCTCGCGAAGCTACGACATGGATGCAGGAGGTAGAGCAACGCAGGAACGGTTGCCGAGAGCTTCGCCTTCTGGGTTCCCAATCTCCAGATTGGGAACCAGCGCAAGATTATTTGCAATCGCAAATGTAAGGTCAGGTAAATCGGGTAATAGCTTTCCGTTACCCGATTTTTTATTTGATGTGATTGGTCCGGAATATTTCGCTTTATTTTTGTTTCGCGAGTTCCCAAACTCAAGCTTGGGAACTCGGTAAAGGAGCCTATATGATCACCATCCTTCAGTTCATCGCTGTTATAAGCGGCACACTTTTCACTGGAGCCGCAATCTACATCAATCTCGTCGAGCACCCGGCACGCATGGGCTGTGGAACAAAAATTGCGGCAATGGTTTGGGCTCCAAGTTATAAGCGTGCGACGGTTATGCAGGCTTCTCTGGCAATTGTGAGCTTTCTTGTCGGCAGTTCAACCTGGTTGCTTGGTGGGGGCATTTCATGGCTAGTTGGAGCGACGCTTATTGGTTCGGTCGTTCCGTTCACATTCATTGTCATCATGCCTATCAACCATAAGCTGTTGGAACCGGGACGAGACCTGTCATCTGATCAAACGCGGGTGTTGTTGGAGCAGTGGGGGCGGCTTCATGCTGTTCGTAGCGCACTCAGTTTGACAGCGTCCGTAGTTTATATTGTTCAGTTACTCAACGGGTAAATTTGGGACTTGTGGGTTTTGGCTCCCTGGGAACCAGCGCAACTTGGAAGTTCGGTATTAGATGCTTTAGCTTCCTGTTTCGCGAAGCTATGACTGCATGATTAGGAAATGATCCCGCCATTTCTCTGCATTCCCCATATCCCTGTGGGTTATGCAGGAGGTAGAGCACCAACAGTAGACGCTTTAGGCGACGCAGGAGCAGTCGCAAATGTAAAAAGATATCTTTAAAAAAAAGGGTGCAGTTGTAGCGCAAAATTGCTCTACAACTGCACCCCCGCATCCCTATGAGCTATGCAGGGGCAAATCCCCGTTGACTCTCTTCATTTGGCAAGTCGATTAAGCACCTTTCGGACCTGCAAACCACCAAATTATCAGCCCGAGAACGGGCAGCAGTATAATTAAAAGCACCCATAAAACTTGTGTTCCAGTTGTAGCGCCACTCTTTACGATGCTAATAATGGCCCAGATGTCCAGGACAAGCACGATAAAACCAAGAAAACCGCCGACTTGAATATCCATACGTCCTCCTAACAGGTTGTGTTTACTACATAAACTATTTCGCCTCATCAGTTTTAGACTCTACGCTTAAAAATAGATGAGTTCTGTACGGTAACGGACATTGCTCAGCTTGCATCGTTTTTAAGCACCCGTGATTACCGACGCATTAACAATGCAGAGTGGTTCAAGCAATTTTTCGATGTTAAATTCTATAGCGTCATCAACTGTTTTGATCGATATTTTATCTAGCAATGGTTGGTTTAGTTATCGACGAAAAATAAGATCGGGGTATGATGTTGATTTTTGCCTTCGTCCACTTTTTGATTGCAATGGTGAACTTTATGAATTCAAAAAAAATAGTGATAACAGAATCCGATTTACCTAAAGCCTGTAACTACATTGCCAAACAGTTTGCAGCACATAGCTGGTGGCCATCCGAACAACCGGGCGAGGCAAAGCGGGAGTTTGATTTAATGAAAGACAGTGCAACCGCTTTGAATGTATGGTGCGAGCGATGGCTGGATGCCGGGCAATGTAAAAAAATGGAAAAAGAGATCCGATCCTAGACCATCGGGCAACAGCTTCTTGTTGGGAATCAGGATGTTTACCGGAAACGCCAGTTCTCGCTACCGCTCGAACCGGCTTAAATCATTGCATCTACGGATTGCGGCTTACAGCGTTAGATGTAGCCTTAAATATAATTATATTTGCCGATTACGGGACGCCTCGAATATGCGCCGTCGCCAGATAAATCTCACAGATGAAATTGAGCAGCGCCATAATCAAACAGAACATCGCTGCAACGAATAACGAGGCTATAACTGCCTCCATGTCGAGAGCGAAGAACGACCCCAGAAACAATACCGCAACGACCGAGCAAATCAGCAGCAAGCAGGTTGTGCACAGACCAATCGCCCAATGAATAAGGCGAGCGCGCAGTCTTAAGGATTTTAGCTCCGCTTGAATAGCTTGGTTTGCTTTAACAGTCGGCAACGATCCGCTATTCAAAAATCTCGACCGATCGATAATGCGACCTAAACGGTTGGTCAGCACTGACAAGATAGCGGCAACACCGGTCAGCAAAAACACGGTAAGCGCACGCCCCAACCACATAGTCAGAACTGTTTTTCTCTGAATCAATCTCCGATATAAAAAGGTAGCAGTTCATCGATGCGGCTGTTGGACCAGGTGGGAAGTTTTTCCAGGGTATCTTTCAA
>Ga0208270_100072_pt1 | contig 72238 bp, 79 predicted proteins | sample LakWasM109_LOW13_2_FD_183925 | JGI IMG/M metagenome (GOLD analysis project Ga0208270, IMG submission 183925) | Freshwater sediment methanotrophic microbial communities from Lake Washington under simulated oxygen tension - Sediment Metagenome... | ecosystem: Environmental > Aquatic > Freshwater >...
CAACGGATTTACTATCAACTGAAAACTCGTCGTTCCATACGTTAAAGGGTTCGCGTTCTCCTCCATTCTGATATATATCGTCTGACCATTTGTGCCAATAAAGCCTGTTATCGGGCTGATTGCCCCCGTATCGCCATCTGCAGCAGCCTGGCTTAAATGATACGTAATAGTATAGTCCGAGGCACTATGGGTGCCCAAAGCAATAGCCGTTTGTGGGGTGAAATCAAAACTCGCCGATCCATCATTCGATGGATCATCACAAACTACTAAATTAGGAGGTGTAACCGGAGTGGCAACGCATACTGTACAAGAAAGTGTAAATGAAACAACGGTAACACAACCACTGGAAGAAGCACTATTATCCGTTATTGACATATAAATCACTTCACCACAAGTCCCGGGATATGCAGCCGCGTTATTTATAGCATTAGCAACGTTTTGTGCATCAGCTGCAGTGTGATGAAAATATACTTCGAAATCAGCCGGATTTAAGCCCGTACCGTTAAAAATAGTCGCAAGGTTTTGTGTCAAATCAAAATTTGGCAAATTACTACACTGACTCAAATTTGCCGGAGGATTAGTTGGTGGTGGTGTATGATAAGAAACTGTTGCACTGGCTGTTGCATTGGCAACACAACCAGGCTTATTAACAATAACAGTATAAGTAGCTGGCTGAGTAACAATTATAGATTGTGTATTTCCTGGTATTGGACCACTAACAGAAGAAGACCATTGGTAGGTTGTAGCACCGGCAATTGTAGCAGTTAATATAGCCTGATTACCTTGACATATAACCTGATCATCAACGGATAAAGGACATACAATATTACAATCGGTTGCCCCAGCTCCTGCAGTTCCGGTATTGGTTTGAGTTACTGTAATATTTCCTGCCTGTCCACTGTAATTAGTCAACAACACAACGTAAATCTGACCTACTTGAGCATTAGCAATTGTAAAAGATTCTTGAGCTGCTGCTGAAAAACTACAACTTACACTTGAAGCCGGATTTAAATAAGTAGAGCCACAATAAGGAAATGGCAATGTAGTATCGATAGGCCCTGGAAAAGGTCCCCATAAAATATAATCAACATCAATAGGATTACCACTGTTTGTTGCTTGATTAATCTGAAAATTAATCGGCCCAGCAGTTCCAATTTGCATATAGAACCAAGCCGGATTAGGTTGTGATCCTAAACATTCATAATTTATACCTGACTCAGATGTTGTACCTGTTGAATTTTGAAAAGTCAAAGCTGAACCACCAGCACAGAAAGCATCCGTGTTGGCACAACTTGAACCTTGCGAAAAAATGTAATTGATTGATAATATATTAACTAAGAGCAGATAGTAATAAATTTTTTTCATTATAGGTAGATTAATTTTAAGCAGCGAAATTTACATATTTTTAAGAAATAATTAAACCCATTTTTAAAAAAATTTAAATATTAACACTTCCAGATGTAGTTTAAATATTATTATTTATCTTTGCTACCTTATTTTTAAACCCCAATTAATTCTTTTTTTAATGATGAATAACGATGATTTTCAAGACGAAATAGGAAACAGTCATATAGCAACCAGCGCTCAAAATCCTGTCAGAAAAGATGCTTTTGACATTACTGATGAAGAAAAAATCAATGTAATCAAAAAAGATGTTGAAAATATTCTGAAAACGCTTGGAATGGATTTAACGGATGACAGCATAAAAGGAACTCCTAATCGTGTTGCCAAAATGTTTGTGAAAGAAATTTTTGGCGGTTTAAATCCTACTAAAAAACCCAATTCTTCAACATTTGCCAATAATTATAAATATGGCGAAATGTTAGTAGAAAAAAACATCACCCTCTACTCTACTTGCGAACACCATCTTTTGCCCATCATCGGCAGAGCTCATGTAGCATATATTTCAAACGGAACCGTAGTGGGTCTTTCCAAAATGAACCGAATTGTTGATTATTTTGCTAAAAGACCACAAGTACAAGAGCGCCTAACCATGCAAATTGTACAGGAATTGCAAAAAGTTTTAGGTACCGATGACGTAGCTTGCGTTATTGATGCCAAACATTTATGCGTCAATTCCCGAGGTATTCGCGATATTGAAAGCAGTACCGTTACTTCGGAATATGGCGGAAAATTCAAAGAAGAAAAAACCAAAAGAGAATTTCTGGATTACATCAAATTAGAAACTAATTTTTAATAGCCCGGATTGCAGTGAAAATCCTTTGACCCTGGACTGGTTTCAGGGCAAAGATTGAAACGAAAAGCCGGAAATAGCTCCTGATAAAAATGCAACTTTATAAAAACCATACCCTGAAAATATACAATTCTCTTTCGGGAGAAAAAGAAACTTTTACGCCTATTCATGCCGGAAATGTTGGGATGTATGTTTGCGGGCCAACTGTTTACAGCAATGTGCATTTAGGTAATGTTCGTACATTCATGTCGTTTGACATGATTTTCAGATATTTTTTGCATTTGGGCTATAAAGTTCGCTATGTCAGAAACATTACTGATGTTGGGCATATTGTTGACGATGTGGATGATGGCGAAGACAAAATTGCCAAAAAAGCCCGCGTAGAACAATTAGAACCTATGGAAATCGTACAACGCTATACCGTTGATTTTCATGATGTTTTAACCCAATTCAATTTTTTACCACCAAGTATTGAACCAACGGCTACCGGTCATATCATCGAACAAATAGAAATCGTTAAACAAATCATTGACAAAGGATTTGGTTATGAAAGTAATGGTTCCGTTTATTTTGATGTAGTAAAGTTCAACGAAACCAATCACTACGGAAAATTAAGCGGCCGAAATATTGAAGACATGTTGGCTAATACCCGCGATACAGATGGTCAGAGCGATAAAAAGAACCCACAGGATTTTGCTCTTTGGAAAAAAGCCGAGCCGGAACACATCATGCGCTGGCCTTCGCCTTGGGGTGTTGGATTTCCGGGATGGCATTTAGAATGTACCGCTATGAGCACCAAATATCTTGGTGAAACCTTTGATATTCATGGGGGTGGAATGGATTTGAAATTCCCGCATCATGAATGTGAAATTGCTCAAAACGAAGCCTGCACCGGACAAAGCCCCGTAAATTATTGGATGCATGCCAACATGCTTACGCTGAACGGAAAGAAAATGGCAAAATCAACCGGAAACAATATACTGCCGAGCGAAATATACAATGGTGGTAGTCCGTTTTTGAGCAAAGCGTTTTCTGCTAATGTGGCCCGTTTTTTCATGATGCAGGCGCATTACAGAAGCATCCTTGATTTTACCAATGACGGAATCTTAGCCGCCGAAAAAGGATTCAACCGGTTCATGGAAGGCTTGGATATTGCCAAAGGATTACAGCCTGGCAGCACTTCAACTCTTGATATTGCTACCTGGAAACAAAACTGTTATGAAGCCATGAATGATGACTTCAATACGCCGATTTTGATAGCACAATTGTTTGAAGGGATTCGTTTTGTCAATCTTTTAAACGACGAAAAAGAAACGCTGACCGCTGATGATTTAAAGACTTTGCAGGAAACGTTACATTCATTCATTTTCGATGTCATTGGGATTAAAGACGAAAAAGACGACGCCAACAGTTCCGAGAAATTAGACGGAGTGGTGGATATGCTTATCGGAATGCGAAACGAAGCCCGAGCCAATAAAAACTTTGCGCTTTCGGATCAAATTCGCGACCAATTGTTAGCGCTTGGTATTCAATTAAAAGACGGAAAAGAAGGAACCTCCTTCAGTATTCAATAAAACTGTTATGCTAAAAAAAATAGCTATAGCGCCTTTACTATTGCTTATCTATTTTTACAAAATAGTACTTTCTCCGCTAATGCCGGCTACTTGTAGATTTCAACCGACTTGCTCCAGCTATTTCATGGAAGCCTTAAAGACTCATGGATTATTTTACGGAACATATTTGGGTACCAAAAGAATCTTAAGCTGCCATCCTTGGGGAAAAAGTGGCTACGATCCTGTTCCCGAAAAAAAGTGTTCACACTAAAGAATTCGTTAAATATTCCTTTTGTTTTTATACAAATCACTATTTTTACATTCAAACTTAACCCCAAAAATTAACTGCTCATGATTTGGAATCCATCAGAAGGTATCAATATCGGTTTCTTTACCATCCGATATTACAGCCTTATGTTTGTTATCGCCTTTGCCCTAGGATGGTACATAATGAAACACATCTACGAAAGAGAAAACGAACCTATTGAAAAACTCGACACCCTTTTTATATGGACAGTTGTCGCCACATTAATTGGTGCCCGATTAGGACATGTCTTCTTTTATGATTGGGAATACTACCGAAACAATCTTTTGGAGATTCTATTGCCATTCCGATTTAACCCTCAGTTTGAGTTTACCGGTTTTCAAGGCCTGGCCAGCCATGGTGCAGCCATTGCCATAATTATCGCTATGTATTTTTACAGTTCCCGAGTCTTAAAACGACCAATGCTTTGGATATTAGACAGAGTGGTTATTCCGGTTGCCTGTGGTGCTATATTTGTCAGAATAGGGAATTTTTTCAATTCCGAAATTGTTGGCAAAGAAACTACTTCCCAATTTGGCGTGAAATTCGTTAGAGATTATTACTCATCAAGAGATGCAATGAATGCTACAAAATTGTCCAATGCAAATGATGCTTATCACGCCATAGTGCACGATCCGCAATATGCCGCGTTGTTGGCTAAAGTGCCACTAAAACATCCGGCACAACTGTACGAAGCCGGCTTGTATGTTTTTGTATTTTTGATACTGTTCTTTCTATATTGGAAAACCAAAACAGCCGAAAAACAAGGCCTGTTATTTGGCTACTTCTTAATCCTGCTTTGGTCCGTTCGATTTGTAGTTGAATATGTAAAAGGAAGCCAAGGCGGTATCGAAAAGACTTTCGGTTTGTTCACTACCGGACAATGGCTCAGCATTCCGTTTATATTGGTAGGAATTTATTATTTGTTCGTGGCTGAAAAACCAGTCAAAGACGAAATTTAAAATATCTAAAAAGTAAAAAGCTCCGTTAAGGAGCTTTTTTTATTCTTCATCACCTTCAGCGGTGTGTGACTTGGCATAGTTGCGCCACTTCTCAATACAGTCTTTCATATCTTGCGGCAATTCGGTATCAAAACGCATAAACTCTTTGGTAACCGGATGTTCAAAACCAAGTGTTTTAGCATGTAATGCTTGTCTTGGCAACGTTTTAAAACAGTTGTCTATAAACTGCTTGTATTTGGTAAAAGTAGTTCCTTTTAAAATCAAGTCACCGCCATAACGAGCATCATTGAACAAAGTGTGACCAATGTATTTCATGTGCACGCGAATCTGATGCGTTCTTCCGGTTTCCAGTTTGCAGGAAACTAACGTAACATAACCAAATCGCTCCAACACTTTATAATGAGTAACGGCATGTTTCCCAATATCACCTTCGGTAAAAACAGCCATTTGCATACGGTCTTTTACATGGCGGGCAATATTGCCTTCAATGGTGCCTTCCTCCTCTTTTACATTACCCCAAACCAGTGCAATATACTCGCGCTCCGATGTTTTATCTTCAAATTGTTTGGCCAAATGTGTCATTGCAGCTTCCGTTTTAGCAACGACTAAAAGTCCGGTTGTATTTTTATCGATACGATGCACCAAACCTGGTCTTTCGCTGGAATTCATCGGTAAATTATCAAAATGAAAGGCCAAAGCATTGACCAAAGTCCCGGTGTAATTACCGTGGCCCGGATGCACCACCAATCCTGCCGGTTTATTGATAACCAACAAAGCATCATCTTCATAAACGATGTCTAAAGGAATATCTTCGGGAAGGATGTGATTTTCAAACGGCGGATGCGTCAACATCACCCGAACTACATCAAAAGGTTTTACTCTGTAATTGGATTTCACCGGAATATCATTAACCCAGATATTCCCGTTTTCCGCTGCTTGCTGAATTTTATTTCGGGTGGCATTCTCCACCAACGACATTAAGTATTTATCCACGCGCAACAAGGATTGCCCTTTGGCAGCCACAAAGCGATGGTGCTCAAATAAATCTTCTTCCAAATCGGAAACTTCGTTGTTATTAATCATTTTCCTTAAGGAATTTTTGTGGTATCAACAGCAGTAGAATCAACCGTAGTTTCGTCAAAAACGACTTTTCCATCACCTAACACCAAGTCAATTTTTGAGGATTTCAACACTTTGTCGCCCGCTTTTAATTTCTTACCGTTCATGCGCATTTCCAAAACCATGTCTTTTCCTAAATAAGGTCGGTACGAAATGGTGCCTTCCTGCAATCCGACAGCTTCCAATGTTGGCACCGCCTGACGATAGGTCTTTTCAACCAAATCCGGCAATGAAACCATCGTATATTTAGAAGCATTGATTTTGATATAAATTTTTCGGCCTTCTTTCACTTTGGAACCGGCTTTTGGCTCTTGCTCAACAATAGTCAGTTTTGGAAATTCCGATCTGAAATCTACCGTATCTAAAATAACGTAGTTCAAATCAACAGCATCCAATTTTTCTTCGGCTTGTTCTACGGATAGTTTACTCAAATCAGGAACCGTAATTTCCTCTCCGTGATGGGTGGTAAAAGTAATCCAATGAAAAAACAAAAACGAAATAGCAGCAATTATTGCCATAGCGGCCAAAATTTGGGCAAAAAAAACTCGACTGGTTAGATACTTGCGTAAACTCATAAAGAAATTTAATTTGAGCAAAGATATAAAAAACATAAAGGTATTTGGTTTGAAAAAAAATGATAATTTTGTTACTAACAAAACATATACCTAACTCAATCTACCAATGAAAAAAGTAGCCATCATCATGGGCGGATATTCGAGCGAATATCAAATATCTCTTAAAAGCGGAAATGTGGTTTATCAGTTTCTGGACAAAGCAAAATATAGCGGTTATCGCATTCATATCCTTAAAGAAAAATGGGTTTATGTTAATGACAACGACCAAGAGTTTCCCATTGATAAAAATGATTTTTCGGTTACGGTAGAGGAAGCCAAGATTACTTTTGACGTAGTATTTAACGCCATACACGGAACTCCCGGTGAAGACGGATTAATGCAAGCCTATTTCGAACTATTGGGAATACCGCAAAGCTCTTGTGATTACTATCAGGCGGCACTGACCTTTAACAAACGTGATTTATTGTCAGTTTTAAAACCTTACGGCATTAAAACGGCTGCTTCTTACTATTTAAATCTTGGCGATACTATTGACCAAGACGCCATATTAAAGGCTGTGGGTTTACCTTGTTTTGTAAAGCCTAACAAATCGGGCTCTAGTTTCGGAATTACCAAAGTGAAGACCAAAGACGAACTCCTTTATGCTATTGCCAATGCCTACAAAGAAGATGACGAATTAATTATCGAAAGTTTCCTTGACGGAACCGAAGTATCGGTAGGTGTTATCAATTATCAGGGAACCATCACCGTATTGCCTATTACTGAAATTGTTTCCGAAAACGACTTCTTTGATTATGAAGCCAAATATCTAGGGAAATCTCAGGAAATCACTCCGGCCCGAATTTCTGAGGAAATGACTAAGAAAGTGATGGCTGTTGCCAAAAAAGTATACGAAACTTTAAAAATGACCGGGTTTTCTCGAAGTGAATACATCATTGTTAACGATGAACCTTATCTTTTGGAAGTCAATACCATTCCGGGTTTAACTACCGAAAGTCTGATTCCGCAACAAGCCAAAGAAGCCGGAATTTCACTAACCGATCTATTTACCAATGCCTTAGAATTGGCTGTAAACAAATAAAAACATGATACGAAAAGCAGTATTCCCCGGTTCGTTTGATCCTATTACCTTGGGACATTATGATATTATCAAAAGAGGTGTTTCGCTGTTTGATGAAGTGATTGTAGCCATTGGCATCAATGCCGATAAAAAATATATGTTTACGCTGGAAGACCGAAAAAAATTCATAGAAGACGCCTTCAAAGACGAGCCCAAAGTTTCGGTGATTACCTACGAAGGGTTAACGATTGATTTGTGCCGAAAGCTAGAGGCTCAGTTCATTCTCCGCGGCTTGCGCAATCCGGCCGACTTTGAATTCGAAAAAGCCATTGCCCATACCAATAGAAAGTTGTCGCAAATAGAAACCGTATTTCTTCTCACTGCCTCTAAAACTTCTTATATCAGCTCCAGCATTGTGCGCGATGTCATCAGGAATGGTGGCGATTACACGGTTTTGGTTCCCGAAAGTGTGGTGGTAAAGAAGGAGAAATAGTTAATACTTCTCCGCTCTACTGGTATCTTCTTCTTTCTTAATGACTTTGCGGGCCACTTCAATTTTAAACTTCTTGCCTTTCATTTTTTCCTCACGAATATTAGCAAGCAGGTCTTTTACTTTATTGAATTTCACCGCCGCAAACGAAATAAAATCTTTGACTTCAATCAATCCTAAATCGCCTTTCTCTAATTTTCCTTTTTGGGAAAAGAAACCAACAATATCAATTTTGTTCAACTTATTTTTCTTGCCGCCGCTGATGTAAATCGTTTGAAATTCGGGTGGTTTTGGCAATGTGGTGGCGGTATCTACTTTTAAAACCGGCATCCCATAATCAATATACTCTTGCTGTTTTTCACTTTCGTGGATAATGATATAAGCAGTTCCCGAAGCCAGCATTCTGGCAGTTCGTCCGTTTCTATGGGTGAACTCATCTTCTTTGGAAGGCAAATGATAATGAATGACGTGTTTCATTTCGGGAATGTCCAATCCTCTTGCGGCCAAATCGGTTGTAACCAAATAACTCACACTTCCATTTCTGAACTGAATTAAAGCGCGTTCTCTTTCATCCTGATCCATGCCGCCGTGATAATATGTGGCGTAAATTCCTTTTTCATTTAACGAATCACTAATGCGTTCCGCAGCATCTCTGTGGTTGCAGAATATCAAAGCCGATTGTGATTTTAAAGAACAAATCAAATTAAACAAACTGCCAATCTTATCTTTTTCTTTGGAAACTACCATTTTCATGGAGAGATTGACTTTCTCTTCTTCGGAGGGAATGAAATCTAAAACCGTTGGATTTACTACTCGAGTATACTTTGGAATCTCAATACCAGAGGTTGCAGAGACTAATATTCGCTTATTTAATTTCGCTAATCGACTAATGATAAAAGACATTTGTTCATGAAAACCCAATTGCAGGGATTTGTCAAATTCGTCCAAAATTAAGGTCTGAATGCGATCGGTTTTAAACGTTTCTCTGTCAATATGATCAGCTATTCGTCCTGGAGTTCCAATCAAAACCGCCGGTGGATTCGATAAGTTTTTGATTTCCGTTTCAATGGAATGACCACCATAGCAAACATTCACTTTGTAAGCCGTGCCCATTTTTTTCCAAACCTGTTCAATTTGCAAACCCAATTCCCGGGAAGGCACTAAAATCAGGCATTGCACGCCCGCTACTTGTTCGTCCAACAATTCAAATATAGGCAATAAGAAAGCCAGTGTTTTCCCCGAACCGGTTGGTGAAAGCAACAACACATTGTTGTCATTTAAGATGGTTTCCTGAGCGGAAAGTTGCATTTCGTTTAAGCTTTCTATGCCTAAATTCAGAAGAATATTATTGGAATGGTGCTGATTTGTCATTTGGCAAAGGTAAAGCCAATTGTGAATTAAAAATCAGGAATAGCGAATGTTATTTCAGTATTTTTTCTTCTTCAAAAAGCAGCTTAATATTTTCATACGAGTTTTTCAGGGCTTCTTTTATCTGCTCAGGATTGAGCCACACTGCCTTTTCGATGCCTTCATTGGCTTGCGGAAAAGGAGTTCCTTCAAAATCTGACTGCATCTCAAACCAATGGGTAACTTTTAGTTTGTATTTGCCCCCGCGCTTAAAAATATGATAAGTCTTTTGTAGTTTTTTGGTAATCCTCAATTTATTGACACCGGTTTCCTCCTCTATTTCTCGGGTTGCCGTGTCTTCAATTTCTTCTCCTTTTTCGATGCCGCCTTTGGGTAAATCCCATTTGCCGTTTCTGAAAATGAATAAAACGTCGCCGTTTTTGTTATAAACCAATCCGCCACCGGCTTTGCAAACCGGAATTTTCTCCTTCATCTTTTTTAGGATTTCTTTCTCATCCGGATAGTACAGATACGCTTTCTGAATTTTGTTCTGAAACATTTTGATGATGAGTTGCTCAATATCAATACTTTCCAACAAAAACAACTGAAAATCGGTCTCTTTGGCGATTTCGTTGGTTAAAAAAAGTGGTTTATCGTTGACAAAAACTTTATACATTTGTACTATGATTTTTAATAAAGACACAGCCGAAAAAACAGCCGAATTGCTTTTACAAATAAATGCAATTAAATTGAATCCGAAAAATCCTTTTACATGGGCTTCGGGTTGGCACTCTCCGATTTACTGCGACAACCGATTAATACTGTCCTTCCCGGCGATAAGAAATTTTGTACGCGAAGAATTTTCCAAACATATTGAGAAAGAATTTGGCAAACCTGATGTAATTGCTGGGGTAGCAACCGGCGCTATCGGCATCGGAATGCTTGTGGCGGAGTACATGGGCTTACCGTTTGTGTATGTGCGTCCGGAACCCAAAAAACACGGCAGGCAAAATCAGGTAGAAGGCTTTTTACAGAAAGGTCAGAACGTAGTGGTGGTAGAAGATTTAATCAGCACCGGAAACAGTAGTTTGCTGGCTGTAGAAGCGCTAAAAGAAGCCGGAGCCCACGTAAAAGGGATGGTGGCCATCTTTACTTATGGTTTTGATGTAGCGGTGGAAAATTTCAAAAATGCCAATGTAGAGTTAAATACGCTAGCCGATTACGAACATTTATTACATTTGGCTGTGGCCAAAAATTATATCACCGAAAAAGAACTGAAAACCTTGCAGGAATGGCGCGAAAGTCCGTCAACTTGGAATGTTTGATATTAAGAGGAGAATGTCCGGTGGACATTCGGTAAAAAGATTGTTACCCTCAAAACAAACACAATAAACTAAAAACAATCACCAAACTATGAATTTAGAAAGTCCAAAGGTTACCGTAGAAAAATCAGCTGACTATTTGTTCCAGGCTTTGTCCGACGTGAAAAGCTATGAAAAATTAATGCCCGATAATATTGCCAAGTTTGAAGTGTTGGGCGATGATATTTTTAATTTTGGATTAAAAGGCATGCCAGAAATTAAACTGCGCATGAAAGACAAAACGCCGAATTCAAAAGTGGTTTTATCCGCAGCCAGCGATAAATTGCCGTTTACTTTGACTGCCAATATTGATACTCTTTCGGATGTTTCAAGCGCCGTGCAATTGCAGTTTGAAGGCGAATTCAACCCGATGATGGCGATGATGATAAAAGGCCCGATTTCGAAATTCATCGAAACATTAGCACAAAATATGAACAAACTATAAGTTCAATTATGGTATAAAAAAAGAGGAGCAATTAGCTCCTCTTTTTTGTTGTCGTTATTTTCCGGATTTGGCTTTTTCTTCCGCTAGTTGTTTGCGGCTTTTGTAGTGCTTTAAGTACTCCCCTTTTGGCGTACCGTTATCAAACGAACTGAACATTACCGGAAAAGCAGCTTTGTTGCGCGCTTCTTCATTAGTCCAACCTTCATATTCAATGCGGTAAATTGCCGAAAACAATTGCGAACGCCCAATTCCGTGATAGCAGTGAATCAAAACCGGATAGTTATCAGGATTGTCCATGATTTTCAAAAAGGAATCCACATTCTTTTGTTCCGGTACCTGATCACAGCCATTGTTGAAATAATTCACACCGGGAATCTTTTCTACGGCCACCTTTTCAGCAGTCAACTCAGCAGGAATTTCTGGATTGTTTACATCATCTCCCGTTCCCGGAAAACGCAAATCTACTATCGATTTGATATGGTATTTTTTTACATAATCGGCAATCTCATCCGGTGGAATCACCCCTGATTTATAGACTTTACCTTCAGTAATCGTCATAAAATTGTGGTTGATGTGACGGTCGTAAATGTATTTTGCCGTACCAAATAACACCAATACTAAAACTACAATGCCTATTTTCTTTTTCATATTTTTATTTTACCGTTGTTAAACGTTTGTCTATTATGCGTTCCATATAATCCTGAACAAATGCTTTGCATCTTAACGCAATCGCATCCATTTCAGGAGTTTTGTTTTTGATCAAATTGTGCTCCATGCCTTTGTCTTCTTTGGCATAAAAACCAACCACTTTTTTGCCGTCAAAACAACAAATATAGTTGCCTTCCATATACTGATATACGTTCGAAGAATACTTTATCACAAAAGGCGGCACTTGCTTTTCGTTTATCAAACTCCTGCCCCAACTTCTAAATGGTTTTGGATAGCCAATCATATCGAGCAGCGTTGGATAAATATCTATTTGCTGCGCCCAATCGTTGTTTACTCCCACATACTTTTCATTCGGTGAAAAGAACAGAATTGGTACCGTATTACGATTAAATTCTTTTAAATATTCATCGTAAGCCACCGTATTCCCGTGATCGGCAACCAATACAAAAATAGTGTTTTTATACCACGGTTCTTTTTTGGCCGCGTTAAAAAATTGCTTCAAAGCAAAATCGGTATAGCCAATGCATTGATTGATATTGACTTTCCCTTTTGGAAATTTACCTTCGTATTTAGCCGGAACTTTATACGGTTCGTGCGAAGAAACCGAGAACAAGGTTGCCATAAAAGGTTGCTTCTTTTCGGTCAGAGTCTTGTTGAAATATTGAAAAAACGGCTCGTCCCAAATGCCCCAAACGCCATCAAAATCAGCGTCATTGTTATATTCCGTCTTTCCGTAATAATGGTCGTAGCCAAGAATATTTCCAAATCCTAAAAAGCCCATAGAGCCATTCGGGGCACCGTGAAAAAAGGAAGTATCATAGCCTTCGCTTTTCAGAGTAGAAACCAAGGATTCTATTTTTTGTTTCGGATAAGGTGACGAAGTGAAAGCATCTTTAAACGATGGAATTCCGGCAATTACAGAAGAAACTCCGTGAATGGATTTCCAACCATTGGCATAAGCATTGGTAAAAATCAAACTGTGTTGTGCCAAGGAATCTACAAAAGGCGTATAACCCTCATAGCCGGGAATCTTCGTGCCTTTATTGAACGCACCATTGTATTCTCGCGCAAAGCTTTCCAAGATAAAAATCACCACGTTTGGCTTGGTCTGCGGATTGTTTTTGTATTGTTTTATAGGAACCAAAAGCTGATCCACTTCGGCTTTGGGCATGTAGTTTTCCTTTTTAAACGAGTTGGTATTCCAGGTTCGGATAATGGCAAACGGCGTATTCAAAACCACATCAGCCTGAGACGAATTTTTCACGTAGCGACTGGCATCTAATATGTTAATCGGACGCGTGCTTTTCTTAAAATCGCCACGAATACCGCCAATGCAAAGGGTTACTATCAATAGGAAATTAGCAATCGAAAAGGCAAAATATTTCACATTCGGTTTCTCGGTAACGTGCTGCACTTTGGTTTTCTTATAAAGCAAAATCCAAATGTAACTCAGCACAAAAAACAGTAAAAATACATGCCAGTAATTCTGAAGAAAATTAAAAAATAACAACGACTTGTTGCTTTCATTTTGCAACGTATCTAAAGATGCTCTGGTGCTTCTGTTAAAGGAATAGCGGTAGTAAATAAAGTCGATAAAATTGGTGGCATACGCCAATAAATTGGTCGCAAAATACAGCCAGAATAAAAACTTCTGAAACTTCTTTTTGGTATTGGAAACCAAAGGAAGAACGGAAAACAGTATAAATAATCCATTGGTATAGAGTATTGTAGTGGTATCAAAAACCAATCCGTGGTAACACAATCGCAGGAAATCATAAACGCCGTCAACCTTAATCAAATTTTGATTGTAGATAAAAAACAACACACGGGCAATAAAGTAAAAAACATAGACTAATAAAATTCTGATGGTCAAAATTTTATACTCCTGGAACCTAGGGAATTTTTTCATGAAAGCGTTACAAATTATCGTTGCAAAACTACATATTTAGCCAATATGTTTTTTATATTTTGTAGTAATAATTGTGAATGAAACTAATATTATTTAATTTGCATTAAAATTACAACAATGACTCCAATCGCGCGCCTTTTTGACTTTCCCTACCACCAACTTGCCAAAAACAATCTCGAAGCTTGTCTGGTCACTAAGCACAACGGCGTTTGGGTGAAAACTTCTACTCAGGAATACATCAATAAAGCCAATACTATTTCGAGAGCTTTGCTGCGATTGGGTGTACAGAAAAATGATAAAATTGCCATCATCTCTTCCAATAACCGAACCGAATGGCACATTATGGATATCGGAATTTTACAGATTGGCGCTCAAAATGTACCGATTTATCCAACGATATCCGAAGACGATTACGAATACATTCTCAACCACTGCGAAGCCAAATATTGCATCGTTTCCGATGAAGAAGTACTGCGAAAAGTGAATCTCATCAAAGAAAAAGTTCCGAATTTAATCGAAGTCTATTCGTTTAACGAAATCGGAAGTTGCACCAATTGGAATACTTTACTCGAATTAGGCAAAGACGAAAGCAACCAAGCCGAAGTGGAAGAACGAAAAAAGGCTGTGCAGGGATTGGATTTAGCCACTATCATTTATACTTCTGGAACTACCGGAAGACCTAAAGGTGTGATGCTTTCGCACAATAATATTGTATCGAATGTTTTAGACAGTGCCAACCGCATTCCGTTTGACGAAGGCAAAAGTATTGCTCTGAGCTTCTTGCCTATTTGCCATATTTACGAGCGCATGGTGACTTATATTTATCAATTCTACAGCTGCTCTGTGTATTTTGGAGAGTCGATTGAAAAGATTGGCGACAATGTCAAAGAAGTGCAGCCAACGGTAATGACCGGAGTGCCCCGACTAACTGAAAAAGTATATGAAAAAATCATTGCCAAAGGTTCCGAACTTACCGGACTAAAAAGGAAGCTTTTCTTTTGGGCAGTTACTATAGGAGAAAAATATGAACCTTATGGTGCGAACGGCTGGTGGTATGAATTAGAATTAAAACTAGCCCGTAAACTTATTTTCAGCAAATGGAAAGCCGGTTTAGGCGGACGATTGGATTTGATTGTTAACGGAAGTGCTGCCATGCAGCCGAGATTATTGCGAATTTTTGCTGCTGCCGAAATCTACATCATGGAAGGCTACGGCTTATCGGAAACTTCGCCGGTAATTGCGGTAAATGATCTTCGTAATCACGGGTTTAAAATCGGAACGGTTGGAAAAATCATTGATAATGTAGAAGTTAAGATTGCTGCCGATGGCGAAATTCTTTGTAAAGGACCGAATGTGATGATGGGTTATTACAAAGATGAAAAATTAACCAACGAAGCTATTGTTGATGGCTATTTCCATACTGGAGATATTGGGGAGATTGACAGCGAAGGTTTCCTAAAAATCACCGACCGTAAAAAAGAGATGTTCAAAACCTCGGGCGGAAAATACATAGCACCACAATTGCTCGAAAATGCCATGAAACAATCCCGTTTTATAGAACAAATCATGGTGATTGGCGATGGCGAAAAAATGCCGGCGGCTTTTATCCAGCCTAATTTTGCTTTTGTAAAAGAATGGGCAGTTTTGCACAAAATAACACTCGGAAGTACCGATGCCGAAATCAGTGCCAACCCAAAAGTAAAGGAACGCATTGAGCAGGAAGTGAATGACATTAATAAAAAATTCGGGCATTGGGAACAAATCAAACGCATTGAACTTACGCCTGATGTTTGGTCGGTTGATGGGGGCCACCTCACGCCTACCATGAAACTGAAGCGCAAAATTATAATCGAAAAGTATAAAGATTTGTATCAAAAAATATACAGCTAACCCTTTAAATCCTTTTAGCCATGAGAATAAAAACACTAGTAAGCAGCTTATTATTTATCTTTTTATTTTCGGGCTGCAAAGAAAACAAACCGGAAGATTCCATCAAATCCGATTATTTGGATTATTCCAAAAGTGATGACCAAGCCACGGGTGGCATTAAAATGATTCCGATCACCACGCCTGTTGGTAAATTCAAGGTCTGGACGAAGCGCGTGGGCAACAATCCTAAAATCAAAGTACTGTTATTGCATGGCGGTCCGGGCGGCACCCATGAATTCTTTGAAAGCTTTGACGGCTATTTTCCCCATGAAAGTATTGAATACATTTACTATGACCAATTGGGTTCCTATTACAGTGACCAACCAAAAGACCATCGGCTTTGGACAACTGAACGCTTTGTAGAAGAAGTAGAACAAGTGCGTAAAGCCTTGAAACTGGACAATACCAATTTCTATTTAATGGGGCAATCCTGGGGTGGCATACTAGCCATGGAATATGCCTTGAAATACCAGAAAAACCTAAAAGGATTAATCATTGCTAACATGATGGCAAGCGCTCCGGCGTATAACAAATATGCGGAAGAGGTATTAGGACCAAAACTTCCAAAAGAAGTCTTTGACCAAATCAAAACCTTCGAAAAAAACAAAGACTATACAAATCCAAAATACACCGAACTGCTTTTCAAATACTATTATTCGGAACACATTCTGAGAAAACCTATTGAGCAATGGCCGGAATCCATCACCAGAGCTTTCAAACATTTGAATCCCGATGTGTATGTATACATGCAAGGTCCGAGTGAATTTGGAATCACGGGTGACGCCACTTTAAAAAATTGGGATGTAACGGCAAGATTGAAAACGCTAACCATTCCCACCTTAGTTATCGGTGCGAAATACGACACCATGGATCCGAAACACATGGAATGGATTTCCAATGAAGTGCAAAACGGGAGATTTTTGTATTGTCCGAATGGTAGTCATTGCTCACAATATGATGATCAGGAACATTATTTTCCGGGCGTTATCAAGTTTCTGAAAGATGTTGATAATGGTACTTTCCAGAAGGAAGAAAGTCATCCATTGCAGTAAACGTTATTAACAATTCGCCATTTTAAAAAGTTAACAATTAAACAGTTAACAAATTATTACATTCTCACTATTTTAATACTTTTATTGCACTAACCAATAAAAACAGTAATTATGAATGTAAAAAACTTTATTGTCGGCGGAATTGTCGGTGGGATTGCAGACTTCTTAATGGGCTGGCTAGTCTATGGCATTTTACTTAAAGACACTTTTCCTAAACCGGAAGGAGCTGGCGCAGAAAACATGCTATTCATTTTCTTAGGTTGTATGTCTTTTGGGTTTTTAATATCCTATGTATTTTCACGAGGAGAAGGAATTTCGAGTTGTGTTCCCGGAATTAAGATGGCCATCGGTATTGCATTGTTCATGGGTTTATGCAGCAATTTCTTTATGAGCATGTATAAAGAAACTATTGATTTTAAGCTAATGGGAATCGATATTCTGGCTTCCATGGTATTGGCCACTGTTGTGGGAGCAGCCGTAGCTGTAACGAACGGAAAAATGAAGTAAGGATATAATTTTCATAGTGTGAAAACGTCCGGGATTAAGTTCTCGGGCGTTTTTTGTTTGGCTAAATCTGTGAATTATACAATTAAATAAAATTATTATACAAGGACTATTCACAAAAACGAACTAACCTTTGAGGCTATATTTAGAAAAACCCTTTTTAATAACCTAAACAAATAAATTATGAACATTAAAAGAATCTTTGGAGCCCTACTTACCGTACTTGGAATTGTAAGTCTTATTTATGCAGCACAAGTTTTTTTATCCGCTACTGAAAGTACAAGAGACATCAAAACACTTATTATCTATGGCGTATTGGGCATTATATTTTTCGCTTCCGGCATCAGTTTAGTACGTACTACAAAAGATGAATCATAAATTTAATTTGTGAAAAAAGGCACATGTAATCACAAATTGATATTAATGTGGGAATTATACAAATCATTTACTTCTTTTATCTCGATAGCCATTTTAAAGGAGCTACCTTTGTCTGGATTATCATTTCATGAATAAAGCCATTTTTGTGAAATTGTTATTTAATACCTAAACAAAAATCATGGATACTTCGGAACTTGAAAAAGCTAAATCTCACATTATTGTTGAAATCATTCAATACATCCCCAACGCTGTGGTAAGCAAAACTATAATCAAAAAAACAACAGGAAACATCACCGCCTCTTCTTTTGATGCGGGTGAAGAATTGGCCGAAAAAACATCGCCTTTTGATAACTACATTCAAATTATTGATGGTGTGGCCGAGGTTATTATCAAAAACAAAATTCACAAATTGGGATTAGGAGAAGGAATTATTATTCCGGCGCATGCGCAGCATAGTTTCAATGCCAACCAACAATTCAAAATGATTTCCACTATCATTAAAAGTGGTTATGAAGATTAGAACCCACACTTCATAAATCTTTTTTACTACTAAAAATTTCATTGCTATTGAAAAAACAGTAAAACCCCGAGTTCAACGTTGAAAGCACACTGAAGTACCTTTCAAACGAACTTCAAAAACATGAAACTCTACGTTAAGTATATGGTTAGTTTGCGCTGTAAAATGCTAGTCAAAGAAGAACTTAAAAATTTAGGCCTACATTTTACAACAGTTGAACTTGGTGTTGTTGAGATTTTGGAAAACATTACCAACGAACAACGAGCTAAACTAAAAACGGCTTTGTTGGAATCGGGTTTAGAATTGATGGATGACAAAAAAGCGATGCTTATCGAAAAAATAAAAATTGTCATCACCGAAATGATTCACTATAACGATGAATTACCCAAAGTAAATTACTCTGAATACATCAGCAAAATAATGGGCTATGACTATACGTATCTGGCCAACATTTTCTCCGAAGTCAAAGGCATTACCATAGAACATTACATTATCGCCCACAAAATCGAAAAGGTAAAAGAGCTATTGCTATATGACGAACTCAACCTTACCGAGATATCATATAAAATGAACTACAGCAGTGTGTCGCATTTATCTACGCAATTTAAAAAAGTAACGGGCTTAACGCCTACTTTCTTCAAAAATCTTAAGGACAAAAAACGCAATCCCCTAGACGAAGTGTGAATTATGCAATTCTAATCTTGAATTATACAACAACTATCTGATTTAAAATCAAACCTTTGACCTAGTATACAACAACAAAACAAAAAAACTTGAAACTCTACATAAAATACATGGTCAGTAACCGTTGCAAAATGATGGTGAAAGACGAGTTAAGAAAGCTGGGACTGCATTTTATAATCGTCGATTTAGGCGTGGTGGATATTATGGAAACTATTTCTTCCGAGACAAGACAACAACTCAAAGCAGGATTATTAGAATCGGGTTTAGAATTGATGGACGACAAAAGAGCCATCATGATTGAAAAGATAAAAAATGTAATCGTAGAATTGGTGCACCATAATGAGGAACCTCTCAAAATTACTTTTTCCGATTATTTGAGCGAAAAACTAAATCAAAATTACACCTCGCTAGCAAACTTATTTTCGGAAGTACAAGGCACCACCATTGAACAATTTTTGATTTTGCACAAAGTGGAACGCATCAAAGAACTAATTATTTACGATGAACTTTCCATTACCGAAATTGCCTGGAAAATGAATTACAGCAGTGTAGCACACTTGAGTACCCAATTCAAAAAAGTGAGTGGGCTAACGCCTTCCCATTTCAAAAAATTAAAAGACAAAAGACGAAGCCCCATTGAAGAAGTGGGCAATTAATCTTAATCCAATATAAAAATATGAATACACCCAAACTATCGGAAGACAAAAAGAACAAATCCAATGATTTGTTCTTTGATATGTTTGAAAATAGCGCTATCGGAATGATATTTATAGATATTAAGAGCTCTCAGTTTCAGTATGTCAATAAATCCTTTCTGAAGTGTTTTGGTTATACCAAAAACGAAATTATTGGTAAAACTTCGAAGGAATTGGGGATTATCAATCCTGAATTTTTGGAGAAAATGGCTTTGCAATTAAAAGTAAAAGACGTGGTCAATACGATCGAAATCATTCTGAAAAATAAAAAGGGGGAACCCTTTTGGTTTTTGGTATCCATCCAAGCCATGAAATTTCAGGAAAATGATTGCTCGCTCATCTCTTTCATCGACATTACCAAACAAAAGAAAACTACCGCCGAATTGGTTGTAGCAAATGAAGAACTGGCTTTCCAAAATGAAGAAAAAGAAAAACGAGCGGCCGAATTAGTGATCGCCAATATAGAACTGGAACACCAAAACAGCGAAAAAGAAAAACGGGCAGATGAGTTGCTCATTGCCAACAAAGAATTAGAATACCAAAACAAAGTAAAAGAAAAACGCGCCGCCGAATTAATTATTGCCAACAAGGAATTGGCTTTTCAAAACGAAGAAAAAGAAAAACGCGCCGCCGAATTAATCATTGCCAATAAAGAACTGTTATTTCAAACTGGAGAAAAACAAGACCGGGCTGACGAATTACTAATCGCCAACAAAGAGCTTGAATTTCAAACCGGAGAAAAGCAAGACCGTGCCGATGAATTGGTTCTAGCTGATAAAGAACTGAATTTTCAAAACGAAGAAAAGGAGAAGCGCGTCTTTGAAAACAAAGAACTGGAAGCCTATAACTATTCTTTGAAATTAGCCTCTCAATATTCGCTAAGCCTCATTGAAGCTAGTCGCGATCCCCTATTCACTATCAGTCCGCAAGGCAAGATTACCGATACCAATCAAGCCTCCGTCAGAGTAACCGAAATATCCAAAGAGGATCTAATCGACACCTATTTTATTGACTATTTTACCGAGCCCGAAAAAGCCAAAAAAGGCTATGAAGAAGTCTTTTCCAAAGGTTTCGTAGTTGATTATCCATTGGTCTTAAAAGACGGAAAACTTACCGATGTATTATTCAACGGTGCTGTGTATAAAGATGCTGAAGGCAATATCATTGGTGCTGTCGTTGTGGCCAGAGATATCACGGAACAAAAAAAAGGAGAAAAGGATTTAATCGAAGCCAAAATATTTGCGGAGCTCGCCTCTTCTATCGCGGAAGAAGCCAAAATTATAGCCGAAACAGCTACTACCAAAGCCAACGAAGCTGTAAAATCAAAGCAACAGTTCTTATCAAATATGAGTCACGAAATAAGAACGCCGATGAATGCCATTATCGGATTCACCAAAGTTGTACTCAAAACCGAATTGACAGCCAAACAAAAAGAATACCTAACTGCCATTAAAATGAGTGGTGATGCTTTGATTGTGCTAATCAATGATATACTGGATTTAGCCAAAGTAGATGCTGGGAAAATGACTTTTGAAAAAACACCTTTCAAATTGAAACTGTCTATCAAAGCGATGTTACATCTCTTTGAAACCAAAATACAGGAGAAGAATTTAAAATTAACAACCCACTATGATAACGATATTCCTGAAGTTTTAGTAGGGGATCCGGTGCGTTTGCATCAAATCATACTGAATTTAGTGAGCAATGCGGTCAAATTCACCAGTGTTGGCAAAATCACCGTTAGCGTAAAATTGGTTTCAGAAACCGATGATGACGTAGCTATAAAATTCTCAGTAGCCGATACTGGCATTGGCATAAGCGATACCAAAACCGAAAAAATATTTGAAAACTTTCAGCAAGCCACCAGCGGTACTTCCCGAATATTTGGCGGAACCGGTTTAGGCTTGGCCATCGTAAAACAATTGGTAGAAGCGCAAAACGGAACTATTGAAGTAGAAAGTACTATTGGCAAAGGTTCTATCTTTAGCTTTATGCTCTATTTTGATAAAACCCATATCGAAACGGTATTAGAACCGGAAATCCTCGAAATCGATACCGAAATTAAAGACACCAAAATATTAGTCGTGGAAGACATGGAACTGAATCAGTTGCTGATGAAAACACTTTTGGATGATTTTGGTTTTGAATGTGAAATAGCTTCCAATGGTAAAATTGCCATTGAAAAACTTCAAAAAAACACTTATGATATCATTCTGATGGATTTACAAATGCCTGAAATGAATGGTTTCGAAGCTACCGAATACATCAGACAAACCATGAAATTAACACTTCCCATCATAGCGCTAACTGCCGATGTCACTACAGTAGATGTAGCCAAATGCAAAGCCGTTGGCATGAATGATTACATTTCGAAACCGGTTGACGAACGGTTGTTGTACAGCAAATTAATTAGCTTTATCAAAAAACCGATTGCCATCATCGAAAATCAAATCAAAGGAAACAAACAAACTCAAACGATTAAATACGTAGATCTGAGTTATTTGACCCAGCTCACCAAAGCCAATCCGAAATTAATGACCGAAATGATACAGGTCTATTTAAAACAAACCCCACCGTTACTTGTGTCAATGAAACAAAGTTTCCGAGATAAAGATTGGCCATTGTTAAAAGCCACAGCTCATAAATTAATCCCATCATTTGCCATAATGGGCATCCATCCGCAATATGCCGAACTGGCCAAAAAAATTCAGGAATTTGCAGAAAAACTGGAGCTTTCCGTGGAGTTAAATGACTTAGTGGCACAGCTCGAAACTGTTTGCCTGCAATCGTTTATAGAATTAGAAAATGAATTAATCCATTTAGAAAAATAAGGAATGAAAACGGAACCTAAAATTAAACTTTTCCTCGTAGATGATGATGCTGTTTTTTTAAAATCACTTGAATTACAGTTTCTTAACCATGCCGATTTTGAAATAAAAACCTTCCCTACCGGAGAGTTGTGTATTCAAAATCTAAATGAAAAACCAGACGTGATTGTCCTGGATTATCATTTGGATGGTATCGTTAAAAATGCCATTAATGGTATGCAGACCTTAGACAGAATCAAAGAGATCAATGCCGGAATTCCGGTCATTATGCTTTCGAGCCAGGATAAAATTGAGGTAGCGGTAAGTTGCATGCACCACAAAGCTTTTGATTATGTTGTGAAAAGTGAAACGGCTTTTGTGCGCTTGCAAAAAGTAATTTCCAATATATTCAAATACCAAAAAATGGAAAAAGAACTCAATTGGTACATGGACAGAATGTAAACTTTAAAAAAACCTACTGATAATGTGTGAATTATAAAAAACAATACTTGAATTTTATAACCCATTATCGCTCTCGGAATGCCATCTTTGTGAACTAAACCAAATGCATAGTACCCCGTAAAACAAAACACCGCTGTGCAAAGAGACCATGACGGAATTAAAAAGAATCTATTGGTACGAAAAGAACTCTTGATTGTCATTCCAATGTTATTAAGAAATACCACTGCTTTTGAATTAGTGGACTCGCTTATCACACTAATCCAAAATACCAAGAACTATTGGAAACTAAATTTCCGGAGATTGATCAAACCCCAATGATTAAAAAACATACAATGCAGTCACATATAAAAATATAGTGTGGTTATAAAATACTTCGATGAATACTATATGCCATACAGCATATTTTAAAGTTTGGGTTGATTTTTTGGTTAGTTAATAATAAATGTGAGACGTTTATTATGGGTCCTGTCGCTACATAACGGCAGGGCTTTTTTTTTCTCAATTTTTAAAAATGTGTGAATAACGCAAACTAAAGTAATAGTTGTATAACACTCTCGCTAACAATGTAACTGACCTTTGTTTCAAATAATCAAAACATATAAAAAATGAAAAAATTACTACTCTTATGTATATGCTTGGCATCTACACTAACAACTAAATCACAAACCGAAGACAAGAAATGGAACTTCGGACTTCATGGCGGAATCATTCAATACAATGGAGATTTGGGCCGCGATTGGTACAAAACCGACAAAACCATGTATGGCTTTGCAGGTGTTTCGGTATCCAGATATTTATGGAAATATTTAGATATAAGCGCCCTATACACTCGTGGTACGCTAGGTTATGACAGCGGTATTACTGGATTTAAAAGTGATTTCAGTCACATAACAGCCAATTTAAGATTTAACATCATTGGTTCTGATCATGTTGTAAGCCCTTATGTGTTTGGTGGAATTGGCGCCATTCTTTTTGACCGACAATTGAATTTCCACAAACGAAAAATCGACACTACTTTTCCAGTAGCCGGTGCTGGTATCAACTTTAGGTTAACACCGGTGGTATCTTTAAACTTTCAGGAAACATTTGTATTTACCAATAACGATAATAGAGATGGTATTGTCTCAGGGAAAAAAGATGATTACTTAATGCACATGGCGGGTATTACTTTCAATTTTGGAAGCAAAAAAGATGCAGATAATGACGGGGTTTCAGACCATAATGACAAATGTCCTGATACACCGGCTGGTGTAGCTGTTGACAAAAAAGGATGTCCGTTAGACCGTGATGGCGATGGCGTAGCCGATTATTTAGACACCTGTCCGGATATGGCCGGAACGGCTCTTATGAACGGTTGTCCAGACAGAGATAAAGATGGCGTAACCGATGCAGATGACCGTTGTCCGGATTTAGCCGGAACAATAGCGCTTAAAGGTTGTCCTGATACCGATGGTGATGGTGTGGCTGATATTGATGACCGTTGTCCTGATACGAAAAAAGGAAATCGAGTGGATGCAACAGGTTGTGCTTTGGATAATGATAAAGATGGTGTGCTGAACGATGAAGATCGTTGTCCTGATGCTTTTGGTCCGGCCAGTTTAAAAGGTTGTCCTGATACTGACGGTGATGGTATTGCTGATATTGATGACCGTTGTCCAAATACCAAAGGAACGATGGAAAACAAAGGTTGTCCGGAAATAGCTAAACAAGACGTAGTAAGAATCACATACATTGGAAGTAAAATTTTCTTTGAAAACAACAGCGATAAATTAAAAATAGCTTCTTTAGTATTGTTAGATGAGCTAGTAAAAATTCTGAACAAATACGACGGAGCCAATTTGTTTATTGACGGTCATACTGATAGCAATGGTTCAGATGCTTTCAACCAGGTGCTATCTCAAAAACGTACTAATTCTGTTAGAACGTACCTAATAAGCAAAGGAATTAGTGATTCCCGTTTAACCGCTACCGGTTTTGGCGAAAGCAAACCAATTGCCGACAACAAAACGGCTATAGGACGTGCTAAAAACAGACGAGTAGAGTTAAAAATAGCTTACTAGAACACACAACTAAATACCACTATTTTTCAAAAAGGTTGTCTCTCCAGAGACAACCTTTTCTTCATATATAACCTACTGATAAACAATTTACTGAAAGTGTGAATAATATAATTTATTGACAGATTTGTATAACAGCTTTACTCAAAAATAGAGCGAAATTTATCTTTATAAACAAATCCTTTTTACTAACCAAAAAAAGCAAAAGGGAATTTAATTAATCCTTAAAATTTTAAAACATGAAAACAAGTTCAAAACTCAGAATGGCTGTTGTATTAGTATCATTAGCTTGTACGGCACCAACATTTGCCAACCCAGTAACACCGGTAACTACAACCGCAATCGCAACAGCACCTTCCGAAGATGCCAAAGCTGAAATTTTAATGAAACGACTGGAAGAAATTAAAGAGATGGATAAATCCAATCTGTCCAGAGCCGAGAAAAAAGAACTTCGAAAAGAAGTGAAAGCTATTAAAGCTACAATGAAAGCCAGCAGTAATGGAGTGTATCTTTCTGTTGGTGCCATCATTATTATCATTTTATTATTGATTTTAATTTTATAAAAGGTTTCAAAAAACGACCATGATAAACATCATTAAAGAGGGCATACTGCTTCAAAAAACAGCACTCAGTTTTGAAAATGAAAAGGTATTAATCTGGTAGCCATTAGAAATGACGAACTTGTAGACCTTTTTTATCGAGCCTTGCCCTGGCCCGAATTTGATTATGAATCTCATGGTATTGAAGATCCGAGAATTGTACAAATTGAAGATACTTATTATCTGACTTTTACAGCTTATGACGGAATAAATGCACCAGGTTACTTGGCCACATCAAAAGATCTGGTGCATTTTGAATGAAAAGGAATACCAATGCTGTTATTAGGCTAAAAATGTGGTTTTCTTCCCCCGGAAAATAAACGGAAAGATAACCTTTCTGCATCGCATTCGACCGGAAATTCAAATTGTTACGGCCTTTGATACTTTTTTGAAGAACTGACTCTGGTTGCTAATCTAGCATGGTGTTCACGATTCTTTAAAAGACTATGTGTATTCGGCTTACGCCGCTCTGCTGGATTAAGAAAATCCACAAAAAGAAGTAGTCCGATTGTCTTATCCATTGTTTGTGTCCGAGTTCCATTGGGAATTAATAAGGAGAAATAAACAATGTTTGTTTCCTACAGGAGCCATAGTCTTTGATAACACACTATCATCTAACGGTGTCGCCGATGAAAGAATTGCTAAATGAAATTATCACTAAATAAAGTATAGTATGAAAAATATAAGCTCAAATACTATCGAAAACCTGCCGGAAATTCTATGCATTACCTCCTATCCACCGCGTGAATGTGGAATTACTACCTATTCGCAGGATTTGATAATGGCATTAAAAAACAAATTTGAAAAATCATTCAAAGTAAGTATTTGCGCTTTGAAACTCGAAGAGGAAAAACAAGCGCATTCGAAGGAAGTCCAATACATCCTGGAATCCGACAATAAAATAGCTTACCTGGAGATGGCCCAAAAAATCAATAAAAATGAGACCATTCAAATGATATTGATTCAACACGAATTTGAATTATTCAAACACTATGAAGATGATTTCATTTATTTTTTACAACAACTCAACAAACCCATTACTATTGTGTTTCATACAGTTTTACCAAAGCCAAACGAAGCACTGAAAAAACTGGTAATCAGCATTGATGATGTAGTAGAATTCATTATTGTGATGAATCAAACCTGTGCCAAAATACTGACCACTGATTACGGAGTAACAACTGCTAAAATTAGTGTCATTGCTCACGGCACTCACTTAGTAGAACATTTAGAAAAAGACGTTTTTAAAAAAAAGTACAACATAGCGGGTAGAAAAGTGTTGGCCACTTTTGGGCTAGTAATAAATCGCCCGATTCCAAACTAAACATTAAAGAAATTTAATGAATTTGGCGCCAGCGATGCCCACAACAAAATCAATAAAAATATATCCCATGATTATGACTCCTAAAATAGGAATCTCGGAAAGCAACTTGAAGATAAAAACTTCCATACTGGGGACGGTATTATCCGATGAAATGACCTTCTACATCAAAACCCAAAAGTTCCATTGGAACATAGTGGGCAACAGTTTTATGGAATTGCACAAATTGGGCGAAGCTCAGCACAAAGAATTTGAGGAAATCAAGGATAAGATTTTAGAACTTTTGGGTGATAACGAACTCTTAGTGGCTGAAATCAGAAAAGATATCAATTTGTGTAGCCAAGAAAACCATGATGCGGGTACAGCCGATTTATTGACCAAAATTTTACAACAACACGAAACCATGGCTTGGGTTATAAGACGTTATTTAAGCTAGACTAACTTTATGATTACAGGACTTAAAAATATTTTTACCGATACGGGCGCTATTTCATTATTCACCATAAAGTTTTTCAAAGAAGTAGTCAGCCCTCCTTTTCAGATAAATGAATTTATAAGGCAATGCTATGCAGTAGGCTGTAAATCATTACCTTTAGTAACCATCACCGGGTTTATTATGGGACTGGTGCTCACCATTCAATCGCGGCCCACCATGGCCAAATTTGGTGCCGAATCCTGGTTACCCAGTATGGTTTCACTTTCGCTGATACGGGAAATTGCTCCGGTCATCACGGCCTTAATCTGTGCCGGGAAAATTGCTTCGGGCATAGGAGCCGAATTAGGTTCGATGAAAGTTACCGAACAAATAGATGCTATGGAAGTTTCGGCTATAAACCCTTATAAGTATTTGGTGGTGACCCGCATTTTAGCCACTACATTAATGATTCCCGTTTTGGTCATTTACGCTGATTTCGTTGGGATTTTTGGTGGATATATTGGTTACAACGTTCATGGCAACATGAGTATGTACCGCTACTTTGCCGGCGTTTTTGAGCATTTGGAATTTTTAGATGTCATGCCGGCTACAATTAAGACTTTCTTCTTTGGTTTTTTTATTGGGTTAATTGGTTGTTATAAAGGGTTCAATGCTTCTAACGGAACTGCCAGTGTGGGTGTAGCTGCCAATTCAGCAGTGGTTACCGCTTCCCTTTCTATTTTTATTATCGATATGCTGGCTGTTCAAATAACCGATTTATTTTTTTAAAAAAATGGAACGCAATACACCTATCATAGAAATCACAAATTTACACAAAGCCTTTGGCGATAACGAAGTGCTGAATGGTGTGAACATCAGCGTGAACAAAAGTGAGGATGTTGTAATTCTTGGACGCTCCGGTACGGGAAAATCAGTAACAATTAAATGCTTAGTCGGATTAGAAAAAGCAGATCAGGGAGAAATAAAAGTCTTCGGTACTGATATAACCAAACTCAACAACAATGAACTCAATACTATCAGAACCCGCATAGGCTTTATGTTTCAAAACGGAGCCCTTTACGACTCTATGTCGGTGAGACAAAACCTAACGTTTACTTTGAAACATCATGATAAAACTATTTCAAAAGAAGCTATTGAAACCCAAATAACAGAAGCCCTTCAGAGTGTAGGTTTACTGGAAGCCATTGACAAAATGCCATCGGAACTCTCAGGGGGTATGCGAAAACGCATTGGTATGGCCAGAACTTTAATCATCAAACCGGAAATCATCTTGTATGACGAACCCACTTCGGGATTGGATACCATCACGGCCAGAGAAATCAGTGAGTTGATGGTTTCCATTCAGGAAAAGTATAAGACGACCTCGCTAGTTATCACGCATGATATGGCTTGCGCCAAAGTAACCGGTAATAGGATACTGATTTTAAATAACGGTGTTATCCATGCCGAAGGCACTTATGCCGAATTGGAGAAAAGCAAAGATTCCTGGGTACAATCTTTTTTTATATAATTTAAAAACAACAGCTATGATAAATAAATCGGGATATATATGGAAATTAGGCATGTTTGTCATTATTGGAATGGTACTTTTTATCATCGCCATCTATTTTATTGGCAACAACCGAAATCTGTTTGGGGAAACCTTTCAATTGAGAGCCAACTTCAGTAATGTTAGTGGATTGAAAGTGGGTAACAATGTCCGTTTTTCCGGTATCAATATTGGTTCGGTAAAAGCTATCGAATTTGTTTCTGATACTTCAGTGGTAGTGACGGCCGTTGTCAAAGAAGAAGTACACCAATACATCAAGACCGATGCCATGGCTAGTATTGGTTCGGACGGATTGATGGGCGACAAAGTATTGACCATTTCTCCCGGAAATAAAGCGACTACCATTGTAAAAAATAATGCAATCATTGCCTCTACCAAAGCCATAGAAATGGAAGACATCATGAAAAGTGTCAAAGTGAGTGTGGATAATGCTCAATACATCACCTATGAGTTGGCAGAGTTTACCTCCAAGATGAATAATAAAAACAGCATGCTTTCTAAATTGGTCAACGATGATAAAATGGGCAAATCACTGGATGCTACTCTCAACAATATGCAAAATGCTACCAAAGGCTTGAATGAGAATATGGAAGCGGCCAAACACAACTTCTTGCTTCGTGGCTACTTTAAGAAAAAAGAAAAAGAAGCCGCCAAAAAGAAACAGGAATTGGAAGATCAAAAAGAAGCCGCCAAGAAAAAATAGCTCAATTATATCCAAAAATGTGAATCTTGAAACTTTATAGAGATATTTTGTAACACACTTATAGTGTTGATGGTAGAACTTTGTCCTATATAAACTTAAATACTTATACATATGAAAAAGTTAATTTTAATGCCGTTCATGATTGCTTTTGCAATTGCTTTGAACTCTTGTAGCAGCGATAATTCATCGTCAAGTAGCTACCCGTACAAAGTGCGTATGACCGATGCACCCGGACCTTACTCTGAGGTTAATGTTGACGTTCAAAGTGTTGAAGTTATTGGAGCTGACGGACAGACCGTTGTCTTAAATACCAATGCCGGAATATACAATCTTTTAGATTTTACTAACGGTGCCGATACCTTGATTGCCACCAGCACTTTAACGAGTGCGCAAGTAAGTCAAATCAGATTAATATTGGGCCCAAACAATACCGTCGTAGTAGGTGGTCAAACTTATCCGTTAAGTACGCCAAGTGCTGAACAATCGGGTTTGAAATTACAAGTAAATCAAACTTTGCAAGCTGATATTGAAAACAATATCCTTTTAGATTTTGATGCCAATACTTCGATAGTAGAAACCGGAAACGGAACCTACAAACTAAAACCGGTTCTTAGAACTGTAGTGACCGCTATCTCCGGAAATATTGAAGGAAATATTACACCGGTAGGTACGTTAGCCATGGTAAGTGCCACTTCTACGTCAACCAATATAGTGTACACTAGTAGTGCAGATATCACAGGAGGTTTTAGAATTACAGGATTGCCACCGGGAACCTATACCGTTACAATCACGCCATTATCTCCATTAGTAGCAGTAACCCAAGCTAATGTTGTAGTCCAGGCTGGGGTTAGTACCGATTTAGGCGTTATAGCTTTTTAGAGTGTAATACTCTTTGTTAAAAATAATTTTTGTTCTTGAATGTTGAAAAGAGATTGTTCAATCAGAGGTAACTGATTAAAAAATATCCTATAGCCAAAAGTATTGTCCTCAAAAATCAAAACGTAGCTATGCGGTATCAATCCTAAAGTTGGTTATATCCTTTGACTGACACAATCTCTTTTCTATTTCAAATTACTTTCTGTATAGTCAACAAAAAAACTGTTTGCCTCAAAAACAATAGCAGTCCAAAAGCACCAAATCTTTGGTGCTTTTTTTAACCCTTTAAATAAACTAGTATGTTAGTAGAAACCCAACTAAACGCCGATATTCTAAAAATCACGATGACCATCCGAAATGATTATCCTGAGTTGTCTAAATATCTAAATGAAATGATGGTTACCATACCCGATGTAGCCACTCCTAAAATGACACATAAAGTTCTGAAAGACTATTATAACTCCTTAGAAGCTATGCTGGATAAATACATTCCAAGTCACCAATAACAAAGTGATTTTGTAACTCATTTGAATACATTATGAAAAAGACCTATATCGTTATTGAGAAAGTTTTTGAAAAACTAACTACCATAGCCACTAAAATTTTAGGGAATTCCATAACCTTTATTTTGGCACTTTGCTTGGTTCTTTTTTGGTGGACCCGAGGTTTGTTCATTTCTTCTGATTTGCATCAAAATATTGGTGACTTTATTTTTGGTATTACCTTCTTAAGTTTGTTTATCATCCAAAAATCCTTTAATCGCTACTCTGCCCTGGTGCATTTGAAAATGAATGAATTAATCTCTTCGCACGAAACAGCAAATAATGCAGTCATGGATGACAGTGAAAAAACAGAGCATGAAATCAGGGCCCTTTCCAAAGAATATTTGGAAACGGAGGAAACCACACTTCAAGAAACTGAAACCAATCAGGATAACCCCGATTCTGATCCTCAAAATAAATATTCCCTATAAGTGTGAATAATGCAACTCTAATACCTAATTGTGTAAAACGGATTGGCTGACAAGGAGTTAACTTTATAGTATTAAAATAACTCATAACAAAAACCATCATGAACAATTTACTTTACACTATTGCCGTTATTCTTATCATCCTGTGGGCCGTTGGATACTTTGCCTACAGTGCCGGAAATATCATCCACATCTTGCTGGTCATTGCCATCATAGCAGTGTTGCTAAAACTGATACAAGGCAGAAGACTTTAAAAAAACAATAATTAAATACCATTCCAATTATGAAAACGAGTAAAGTAGTATTGAGCGTTTTAGGAGGCGTAGCGGTTGGCGCTATAGCCGGAATCCTTTTTGCCCCGGCCAAAGGAACTAAAACCAGAAAAAGAATCCTGAAAAAAGGAAATGATTATACCAAAGACCTTAAAAATAAGTTCAATGGTTTGTATGATGATGTGGTTACTAAATATGAACATGTAACGGATAAAGCCAAAGAATTTGCTTCCGATCATCAGGAAAAATAAAAGTATAGTATAACCTATGGAAAACAGTGCCACCACCATCGAAAATTTAATCGAAAGAATAGAACAATACAGTAAAATCTCTTTTGATTTATACAAGTACTCCGCCATTTATGAAACAGCAGCGTTATTTTCCTCGTTGGCGGTAAAACTGGTGATGACACTGGTAGTGGCTGTAGTGGCGTTGCTCTTCACGGTGGGATTGGCACTTTGTCTTGGAGATGCTTTAGGCAAAACAGCTTACGGTTTTTTACTCATGGGTGGAGTGTATATTCTTTTGGGTATTGTCCTCTATATTTTTCGAAAACCATGGATTCAAACGCAGGTTAGTAACTTTGTTATCGACAGTTTTGAAATAAAAAACTAAACAGAACAAATGAAAGCTATAGCTAAAAAGGATGTTTTGAGGGAGCGCATCGCCATACTGGAAAGCCAACAAACAGCAGAACTAATGTTACTTAAACAACAGTTTCACAACACGGTAGAACAATTAAATCCTTTGTATTTTATAAAAAATGCCTTTAAAGGAATCACCACTTCGCCCGAAATCAAATCTGACATTCTCCATAGTGCGGTCACCGTCACTTCGAATTTTGTTTCTAAGAACACCCTGTTTGGTGCTTTCCAAAAACCCATTAAGAAGATTATTGGCAACATTTTAATGGCTGTTTTGAATAAAATAAGCTCCGAAAAATCAAGACAACTTTAAACTACAGAACTCATGTTTCAAGCCAAAGAATTTGGATGGAGTGTAAAAAATGAAGAACAAAATAAATTAGATTTATTCTATTGTATCGTATTTCTCATTTCCTATCTCTCGCTCAAAACTCTCCTCAAAGGCTATCGTTACTTTTGGACTTCTTTTACTCGAAAAATGTATACACCTACATAAAAGAAAAACTCCCAACACATGTTAGGAGTTTTTTATTTAAAATTATTTAACATAAAAATAATTAAATTTAGTATGCGTGCATAATATTTTTTTGTATCTTTGGTTTATTAAAACAACGCCATGAAAGATAAAACTATAGATTATATTCTCCGCGCCACTTGGCAAGCCGTTGCCCGCATGTATAACGAAGAGGCTTCTAAATTTGAAGGCTCCATGGCTATAGGTTTTGCCCTGCTAAGTATTGACAAAGAAGAAGGAACGCCATCCACCGCCATCAGCAACCGCATGGGAATGGAACCTACCAGCCTAACCAGAACATTAAAGACCTTAGAAGAAAAAGGACTCATCATCAGAAAAAAAAATCCCGATGACGGTCGCGGGGTTCTTATCTACTTAACCAAATTGGGCAAAGAAAAAAGAGAACTCTCCAAAACTACGGTAATTAAATTTAACGAAATCATAAAACAAAACATTCCTGAGGAAAAATTACAACACTTCATCGAAGTCGCCGAGACCATCAATGAATTAATCTCTGAGAAGAAAATATTTTAACCAAAACTACAAACAGTTTACAATGAAACGAACAATCAAAAAAGTGGCCATCGTAGGTTCGGGAATCATGGGCTCCGGAATTGCCTGTCACTTTGCTAACATTGGTGTAGAAGTATTGCTTTTGGACATTGCTCCCAATGCCCTTACCGAAGCCGAAGAAAAAAAAGGGCTGACCCTCGAGAGTAAAGTCGTCCGCAATCGCATCGTCAACGATCATTTGACCAATGCCCTAAAATCAAACCCCTCTCCTATTTACAGTCAGAAGTTTGCCAGCCGAATCACCACTGGAAATACTACAGATGATATGTCCAAAATAGCCAATTACGATTGGATTATTGAAGTCGTAGTAGAACGTTTAGACATTAAGAAATTAGTTTTTGAGCAGATTGATCAATTCAGAAAGCCGGGAACCCTGGTAACCTCCAACACTTCCGGAATTCCGATTCACTTTATGAGCGAAGGTCGCAGCGACGATTTTCAGGCGCACTTTTGCGGCACGCATTTCTTCAATCCGGCGCGTTATTTAAAGCTATTTGAAATCATTCCGGGACCCAAAACAACCACTGAAGTATTAGATTTTCTAACCAATTATGGTTCTCAATATTTAGGCAAAACTTCGGTCGTTGCCAAAGATACTCCGGCTTTCATCGGAAACCGTATCGGTATTTTTGGTATTCAGAGTTTATTCCATTTGGTAAAAGACATGGGCTTAACCATTGAAGAAGTGGATAAACTAACCGGACCGGTGATTGGCCGACCAAAATCAGCAACTTTCAGAACGGTGGATGTGGTTGGTTTAGATACATTAGTTCATGTGGCCAATGGTTTATACGAAGGCTGTCCTAATGACGAAGCCCACGAATTATTCAAGCTACCGGATTTCATTACCAAAATGATGGAAAACAAATGGCTCGGCAGCAAAACCGGCCAGGGCTTTTATAAAAAAGTAGACAAAGATATTTTGTCTTTAGATTTAGATACACTAGAATACCGTCCTGCCAAGAAAGCATCTTTTGCTACTTTAGAATTGACCAAAACCATTGACAAACCTATTGATCGTTTCAGGGTTTTGGTAAAAGGAAAAGACAAAGCGGGCGATTTCTACAGAAAAAACTTCTCGGCCATGTTTGCCTATTGTTCCAATAGAGTTCCTGAGATTACTGATGATTTTTATAAAATTGACGATGCCATGAAAGCCGGTTTCGGTTGGGAAAATGGACCGTTTGAAATATGGGATGCTATCGGTGTCGCTAAAGGTATAGAACTGATGCAAGCCGAAGGTTATCAACCGGCAGCCTGGGTTACCGAAATGTTCGCTTCTGGAACCACTAGTTTTTATACGGTAAAAGAAGGCGCCACATATTATTATAACATCCAAACCAAATCACAAACCAAAGTTCCGGGACAAGATAGTTTCATTATACTAAACAATATCCGCGAAAGCAAAAAAGTTTGGAGCAACAGCGGAACGGTACTTCATGATTTAGGTGATGGCATCTTAAATCTTGAATTTCAGTCGAAAATGAATACCATTGGTGCTGATGTTTTGGTGGGAATCAACAAAGCTATTGACCTAGCCGAAAAAGAATACAGCGGGTTAGTCATCGGAAACCAGGGTGCCAATTTCTCTGTCGGCGCCAATATCGGAATGATATTCATGATGGCGGTTGAGCAAGAATATGAAGAACTCAACATGGCTATTAAATTCTTCCAGGACACTATGATGCGCGTGCGTTATTCCGGAATTCCGGTAATTGTTGCCCCTCACGGCATGACATTGGGCGGTGGTTGCGAAATGACCATGCACGCTGATAAAGTAGTGGCTGCAGCCGAAAGTTATATTGGTTTGGTGGAATTTGGTGTCGGCGTAATTCCCGGCGGTGGTGGTTCTAAAGAAATGGCATTGCGTGCTTCCGATTTATTCCGTAAAAATGATGTTGAACTGAATGTACTACAGGAATATTTCTTGGCGGTAGCTATGGCTAAAGTATCAACTTCAGCTTATGAAGCCTTTGATACGGGTGTGTTACAAAAAGGTAAAGACATTGTGGTAGTCAACAAAGACCGTCAGATTGCCGAAGCAAAAAAACACGCGCTACTATTGGCTCAAGCCGGTTACACCCAACCTATCCGCAGAAATGATGTTAAGGTTTTAGGCAAACAAGCTCTGGGAATGTTCTTAGTCGGAACAGACCAAATGGAAGCCGGAAAATACATTTCGGAACACGACAAAAAGATTGCCAACAAACTAGCTTACGTAATGGCTGGTGGCGATTTATCCGAACCAACATTAGTATCCGAACAATACTTATTGGATATCGAAAGAGAAGCCTTTTTATCGCTTTGTACCGAAAGAAAAACATTGGAGCGCATCCAATTCATGTTAACCAAAGGGAAACCGCTAAGAAACTAAAATTATGAAAACTGCCTATATAGTAAAAGCATACAGAACTGCCGTTGGTAAAGCTCCCAAAGGAGTTTTCCGATTCAAACGCCCCGATGAGTTGGCAGCCGAAACCATTCAATTCATGATGAATGAACTGCCTGATTTTGACAAAACCCGAATCGATGATGTCATGGTAGGCAACGCCATGCCCGAAGCCGAACAAGGACTAAACGTTGCCCGTTTAATTTCCTTAATGGGATTAAAAGTAACCGATGTTCCCGGTGTAACGGTGAACAGGTATTGTGCTTCCGGATTGGAAACCATTGCCATGGCAACCGCTAAAATACAAAGTGGTATGGCCGATTGCATCATAGCCGGTGGTGCTGAAAGCATGTCTTTCATTCCAATGGGTGGCTACAAACCAACACCTGATTATACTGTGGCCAAAGAAGGTCATGAAGATTATTACTGGGGCATGGGATTAACGGCTGAAGCTGTTGCTACCCAATTCAATGTCTCTCGTGAAGATCAGGATGAGTTTGCCTTTAATTCCCATAGAAAAGCATTGCAAGCCCAAGCCGATGACAAGTTTGACAAACAAATTGTTCCAATTACAATCGAACAAACTTTTATCAACGAAAGTGGTAAAAAAGAAACCAAATCATACACCGTAACCAAAGACGAAGGCCCAAGAGCCGGAACTTCTACAGCAGCCTTAGCCGGATTGAAACCTGTCTTTGCCGCTGGCGGAAGTGTAACTGCCGGAAACTCTTCGCAAATGAGTGACGGAGCCGCTTTTGTTTTAGTGATGAGCGAAGCCATGGTCAAAGAACTCAACCTCACTCCTATTGCCCGAATGGTAAGTTATGCTGCCGCTGGTGTAGAGCCACGAATCATGGGAATCGGACCGGTGAAAGCGATTCCGAAAGCCTTGCAACAAGCCGGATTAAAATTAAGCGATATCAACCTAATAGAACTAAACGAAGCCTTTGCTTCTCAAGCCTTAGCCGTAACGCGGGAATTAGGATTAAATCCTGATATTGTCAATGTAAATGGCGGTGCGATTGCTTTAGGCCATCCGCTGGGTTGTACCGGAGCGAAACTTTCGGTTCAATTATTTGACGAAATGAAACGTCGCGGAGACAAATACGGAATCGTTTCGATGTGTGTCGGAACCGGACAAGGTGCGGCAGGAATTTACGAATTATTATAATCAACCAACTATAAAAATATAAAGCAATGGAAATTACAAGAGGAGGACAATTCCTGGTTAAAGAAACTAAATGCGAAGACATCTTCACCCCGGAAGATTTCTCGGAAGAACAAATCATGATGCGTGATTCGGTTAAAGAATTCGTCGATAAAGAAATATGGCCCAATAAAAACCGTTTCGAAAGCAAAGACTATGCTTTTACGGAAGAATGCATGAAGAAAGCCGGAGAAATGGGTTTTCTAAGCGTAGCCGTTCCCGAAGCTTATGGAGGTATGGGAATGGGATTCGTTGATACTTGCCTCGTTTGCGATTATATCTCGGGAGCTACAGGTTCGTTTTCAACAGCATTCGGTGCCCACACCGGAATCGGAACCATGCCGATTACACTTTACGGAACCGAAGAACAAAAACAAAAATACGTACCCAAATTGGCTTCGGGCGAATGGTTTGGAGCTTATTGTTTGACAGAACCTGGTGCCGGTTCAGATGCCAACTCCGGGAAAACCAAAGCTGTGCTTTCTGCCGATGGTAAATACTATAGCATTACCGGAGGGAAAATGTGGATTTCGAATGCCGGATTCTGTTCGGTATTTATTGTCTTTGCAAGAATAGAAGACGATAAAAACATTACGGGTTTCATTGTAGAAAACGATCCAAGCAATGGCATCACTATGAACGAAGAAGAGCACAAGCTTGGCATCCGGGCTTCCTCTACCCGTCAGGTGTTTTTTAATGAGACAAAAGTTCCTGTGGAAAATATGCTGGCCGGTCGTGGCGAAGGGTTTAAAATTGCCATGAATGCGTTGAATGTTGGCCGAATTAAATTGGCTGCCGCCTGCTTAGACGCGCAACGTCGTGTAACAACCGGAGCGGTGCATTATGCCAATGAAAGAATCCAATTTAATGTGCCGATTGCCACTTTTGGTGCTATTCGTTATAAATTGGCCGAAATGGCTACTTCAGCTTATGCCGGAGAAAGTGCAACTTACCGTGCTGCTAAAGACATTGAAACCCGAATAAAATTACGCGAAGCCGAAGGTGCTACCCACCAGGAAGCCGAACTAAAAGGTGTGGAAGAATTCGCCATTGAATGTTCGATTCTAAAAGTAGCCGTTTCAGAAGACGTACAAAATTGTGCCGATGAAGGAATCCAAATCCTGGGCGGCATGGGGTTTTCGGAAGATACTCCGATGGAAAGCGCTTGGAGAGATGCCCGTATTTCGCGTATCTATGAAGGAACCAACGAGATTAACCGCATGCTTTCTGTAGGAATGCTAATCAAAAAAGCCATGAAAGGTCATGTTGATTTATTAGGCCCGGCTATGAAAGTACAGGAAGAATTAATGGGCATTCCATCATTCGACACACCGGATTACTCAGAGTTGTTTTCAGAAGAAAAAGAAATGATTGCCAAGTTGAAAAAAGCCTTTCTAATGGTAGCCGGCGCTGCTGTTCAGAAATTCGGAATGGATTTGGATGCGCACCAACAACTTTTAATGGCTGCTGCTGATATGCTAATCGAAATTTACATTGCCGAAAGTACTTTATTAAGAACCGAAAAACTGGCCAAAAAACAAGGCGAAGCCCAAGTAAAAGAACAAATCGCCATGGCCAAATTATACTTATACAAAGCCGTGGATGTCGTTACTTTAAAAGGAAAAGAAAGTATCATTTCCTTTGCTGAAGGCGATGAGCAACGCATGATGCTAATGGGATTGCGTCGTTTTACCAAATACACCAACATGCCGAATATTGTTGGCTTACGAGAAACTATTACCACCAAGTTAGTGGCGGAAAATAGTTATTGTTTCTAAATTTTAGTTACGTTAATTGTTAAGAAAACCACTGGCTTCGGCTGGTGGTTTTTTTGTATACTTAAGATTAGTTACTTTTGAAAAAAACTTTGATTCGCATAAATTTTGCCTAAATGATTACCATAAAAACCTTAGAGAATACCAGTCTTGAAACAATTATGAATACGTTCAATTTGGCGTTTTCAGATTATATGTTGCCAATGCAAATTACCCGGGAGCAATTGGAAAGTAAAATAAAAAATGAAAACGTAAAACTGGAATACTGCGTTGGAGCTTTTGAAAACAATCAACTAATCGCTTTCATGCTGCACGGACAGGATATCATTAACGGAAAGAACACACTTTATAATGGTGGAACCGGCGTCATTCCGACGAAAAGAGGCAATCATCTTACTTTGAAACTGTATGAATTTCTCCTTCCCCAGCTAAAAACAGCAAAAATAGCTGCGGTAAAACTAGAAGTCATCACTACTAACAAACCGGCCATCACTACTTATGAAAAATCGGGGTTTCAAATCATACGCAAACTTAATTGTTACAAAGGAAGCATTAGTCAGCAACAACCATCCGATACTTATAAAATAAGCACACTGATTGATTTTGATTGGACGAAACTAACTTCTTTTTGGGATTGGACACCAACGTGGCAAAATGATACTACCGCTATTGAAAACAACAAAGAAAACGCAATCCTATTAGGCATTCATGCAGCTTCAGAACTAGCCGGTTATTTGATTTTTAATCCGAAAAGCAACCGAATACAACAGTTTGCCATTGCCCATGAATACAGAAACAAAGGACTGGCAACGCAACTTTTCAGTTATATAGCCAGCAAGTATGACGCAGAAACTGTCATAATAAACATCGACAGCGCAGATGTACCAACGAACCGATTTTTGGAAAAAATTGGCTTTCAAAAATTGATTGAACAATATGAAATGGTATTGGAGATTTGATTGTAACCGTTGGTTAGTTATAATTGTTTTTTTATTTGTCACAAATTTCTATTTTAGTGGCTTAATACAATCAATCTGAAAAACATGAAACTTTTAGGAATAGGCTCCAGAATTAATCACGCCGAATACGGCAAAGGTGTAGTAACGAATGTATCTTCCAAAGAATATTGGGTAACTTTTATCGATGGCGGATTAGAAACCATAGCCCTCAACAGCGAATTTGAAGTTATCGAAGCGGCAGAAAACGAAGTAGACACCATCAGTTTTTATGATGTCGAACAAAGTTTATTATCCATCTTAAAAAAATGGAACGGACTCGGAGAACCTGTCGCCATTGGCGATAAATGGAAAGGTGGCAAAATGACCTTAGAACCGGGACAAGCCGGATTGGCCAGCAAAGATGTCCCTATTGATGTGTTTTTTCACAAAATAGTAATGCTACGCGACCGTCTTCGTGTGATGGAACAAAAAATCAATGCCAGCAACCTGGAAGAAATTGAAAAAGTAGAATTACAACAATACATCACAAGAATCTACGGTAGTTTAACGACTTTCAACGTGTTGTTCAAATCGCAAAGTGATTATTTTGTGGGCGAAAAGACCAAATAAATTTTAACAAAACTTAAAGATTTCTCATCGGGTTATTCCGTACTTTTATACATCAAAAAGTAATTCACCATGAAAAAAATACTCTTAGGAATAACAGCTCTCGGACTGTTGATATTCAGTTGTAAAAGTTCCAGTACCAATGACAATTCCAAAAAATTGGATATAGCCTTTGAATCAAAAAGCGGTAGCAACGTAAAAGGCAATGCGGTTTTCACCGAAAAAAACGGAGAAGTAACTTTAGTAGCCAAGCTTACCGGATTAAAACCAGGCATCCATGCCATCCACATTCATGAAAAAGCCGATTGTTCCGCTGCTGATGCGGCTTCTGCTGGCGGTCATTGGAATCCAACGTTTAAAAAACACGGCAAATGGACCGATACTGAACATCACAAAGGAGACATTGGCAACTTCACCGCCGATGTGGATGGGAATGCTACCATCATTTTTAACGCCAAAGACGAATGGTGTATTGGTTGTGGTGATGCCAACAAAGATATTTTGGGCAAAGGGCTAATCGTACACGACAAACCGGATGATTATGTTACACAACCTTCCGGAAATGCCGGTGCCAGAGTAGCCTGTTCGGCTATAATCAAATAAATTGTATTGAAAGAAAAAGAACATTTATACTTTAAAAATGCTGCGGAATGGCGTGCTTGGCTGCATGACAACCATCACTCGTCAACCGGAGTTTACCTTATTTTTTATCGGGTTGACAGTGCTAATGAAAGCATGCGTTGGGAAGAAGCCGTTCAGGTGGCGATTTGCTATGGCTGGATAGATTCTACAGTGAAAAAATTAGACGAGGAACGCCGCAGACAAATGTTCACGCCAAGAAAAGAAAAAAGTGTTTGGAGTAAACTCAACAAAACCTACATCGAAAAACTCATAGCCGAAGACTTAATGCACGAAAGCGGTTTACGCAAAATCGAAATCGCCAAACAAAACGGCTCCTGGACTTCCCTTGACAGCGTTGAAAACCATGAAATTCCACAAGATTTAGAGTTGGCTTTCCAACAAAATAAAATTGCTTTTGACAATTATAACAGCTTCAGTCCGAGCTATCGAAAAAGCTATCTGTATTGGTTAAACCAAGCCAAAAGAGAAGAAACCCGCAAAGCCCGAATAGCCGAAATCATTAGTCTGTGTGAGCAAAATATCAAAGCGCGCGGAACTTTTTAAATTTGGTAACACTCACACTACCCAATCATCACAAAAATAATTTAGTTTTGCACTACCAAATGATTACAGGATGATTAACCCTTCAGTTCACGGTTGGATCGAAAAATACTTTGCCGAGCAGCAGCCTTTTCCGCAGACTTTCGCTAGTGATGAGGAAGCGTTTTATTTGCAAACGCGCGCCACCGGCTTTATTTTTGGGCACATCATCAGCTTTGATTCGGCAAAACCTATTGAACAACAGGAATGGTTACCGGTAGAAATATCAAAAATTGGTATGCTCAACACGCTTTTTCAAATGTATCGTTTGACCAAGCAGCATAATGACCCCGGACACTTTATAAACGAAGCGGTTGCTTTTTACAACCTATTGACTCCAAAAGGATTCAATCCGTTACAGAAGATGTTGCCGAGTAGTTCTCCGGCCAGCAAACTGGAGAAAATCATACACGAAAGAGTACAGACCAACGAGGATCTATTCAGTAAAAACTTTTCGCATGTGATTACCAATGCGCTGCTTTTTATTGATGTATTGGCCTTCAAGCAATATCTCGAAAAAGGCTCACTTCCTGAAAAATACTTTAACCGGATTGAAGACATTGTTATCAGTGTCATTTCGCTTTCGCTAAAAACCAAAACAGATATTTCGGCACACGATGATTTATTATTGAAATTATTTGAATCGTCGGTTCGTTACAATAAGTTTTCAACAGCAAACATTACCAACATTGAAGATCTGGATTTAAGTTATTTAAAAAATGATTTGGAAAAATTTTATGTGATTGACTTGGCCGGTATCAGTTTGTGGAGTGATGAGCAGGTTGAGAATGAAGAGCGATATTTTCTCTATAAACTAGGAGAAAAACTAAGTGTGGCAGATACTTTTGTTTTGGAAAGCATCAACTTTGTCAACGCTTTTATATCCAAATACAAAGAAGAAATTCCCTATTTCAACAGTTCCAATCCGGTAAAAACGTTCTATGATCAGACAACGGATAATGTGGTGGTGCTTATCAAACGAAACAAAAACCGATTACTCAAAGAAATCTCCGAAAGCAAAGAACTGATGCAGCTTCTGGCCAAATCCACACACAAGGATTTAGACAAAGAGGAAAAGAAAAAAATCAAAAAACAACTACTCGACATCTGTAAAACTGTGCCGTCACTAACGATATTTTTGTTGCCCGGCGGAAGTTTATTATTGCCAATTTTGATCAAATTCATTCCAAAACTTATGCCTTCCGCTTTCAACGAAAACGAAGAATAAGCATAAAAAAAGTCGCCCTAAAGCGACTTTTCTCTTCTTCATAGCCATTTTAATCGTGTAGAATTTCTTTTAAAAATTCAACTTCGCCGGTTTCCACATCGTAATAACCACCCACAAAACCCACTTCACCGTTATCAAACATGGTCTTTAACACATCGCTGCGTTTGAGGATTTCATCCATAGAGTGAATTACATTGATTTGGGCCACTTCTTCTACAAATTCGGGAGTAGTTTCCATTGAATTTTTATTGGCTGTTGCTTGCTTTACGGATGGTTTTATTTTGTCCAAAAGCCCGGTAAGATGTCCCATTTTCACATCACTGCAAGCGCCTTTTATGGCGCCACATTTACTGTGTCCAAGAACCACTACCAATTTGGAACCGGCCACTTTACAGGCAAATTCCATGCTGCCGATAATATCGTCGTTCAGTATATTGCCGGCAATCCGAACGCTGAAAATATCACCTAAACCTTGGTCAAAAATTAGTTCTGCCGATGTTCTTGAATCGATACAACTTAAGATAATGGCAAAGGGAAACTGCCCATTTTTGGTATCATTGACTTGCTCTAAAAGGTTTCTGTTGACCTTTAAATTACTCATAAACCGCTGGTTGCCTTCTTTCAAAAATTGCAGGGCTTTATAAGGAGTTAAGGAGGATTGTGTTTCTAATGTATGTGCTTTCATAATTTTTTTATTTGTGTTCAACAAAAACGTGTTTTTCTTCTTCGCCGGAGTTCACTAAGTCGTATGCTTTTTTAAACCCCACTAATTTAACTTTTATATTTTCTTCTTTGGCTCTTATTTTCTTAAATTCTTTTATCAAATCCAAGACGTCGTGCGCAATGTAAACCGTATCCGAAGCATTGATAATCACTTTTGAATTTTCGGGAATGGCTGTCAGCGTTGATTTGATGGCGGCTTTGTTCAAAAACGAAACTTCCTGTGCCAAATCAATATGGATGACATCACCGTCTTTGTATTGCTCTTTTCTGAATCGATACGCGCGTTTCATATTGCCTCTGACGATAAACAAAATGCTGATAATCATGCCGAGAGCAACGCCTTTCAGCAAATCGGTAACAACAACCGCTACAAATGTTGCTATGAAAGGAATGAATTGGTATTTCCCCTTTTCCCAAAAATGCTTGATGTGCTTTGGATTCGCCAGTCTGTAGCCCACCAAAAGCAATATCGCTGCGAGTGTGGCCAATGGAATTTTGTTCAAAATCACTGGAATCGCTAAAACACTCACCAAAAGCAATCCACCGTGAATAATGGTCGACATTTTCGATTTGGCTCCGGCATTGTTATTAGCCGAAGTTCTGACTACAACTGAAGTCATTGGCAAACCGCCCAAAAGTGAACTCACGATGTTTCCGATACCTTGTGCTTTCAATTCTACATTGGTATCGGTGTAGCGTTTTTGAGCATCCATTCTGTCGGCAGCTTCAATACACAATAGTGTTTCTATGGAAGCGACTACAGCAATTGTAAGTGCTACAATCCAAATCTTTGGATTGGTAATGGCCGAAAAATCCGGTGTGAGGATAATGCTTTTAAATTCGGAAAAAGAAGTTGGCACCGGTAGTGAAACCAAATGCTGTTTACCAATAGCTAAGCTGCTGCCGTTTTGAATAAAAATTTCATTCAAAATCACACTTACAACCACAGCAATCAAGGCAGCCGGAATGAATTTGACTTTTTGCAGAAAAGCAAATTTTGTCCATCCAATCAAAATCAAAAGCGAAACTATTGTGATAATAATTGCGCCTAAACTAACGGCATCGAGAAAGGAAAATAATTCTGAAAAACCGTAGCTGCCATTTTCTTTGAGAAACGATTCATCACCTTCAAAATTGGCATCATAGCCGATAGCATGTGGAATTTGTTTCAGAAAAATAATCACTCCGATACCCGCCAACATCCCTTCGATTACGCTGGTTGGAAAATAATTGGAAATCGAACCGGCTTTGATAAACCCCAGCAGCAACTGAATACAACCGGCAATGACTCCGGCCAAAAGGAACATTTGGAACGAACCTAAATCCGTAATTGCGGTTAATACTATAGCCGTTAATCCCGCCGCCGGGCCGGAAACGCTTAAATGAGATTGGCTGAGATAGCCCACCACTATTCCGCCCACAATACCGGAAATAATTCCGGAAAATAAAGGTGCCCCGCTTGCCAGTGCAATACCGAGACAGAGTGGCAATGCCACAAGGAAAACCACTAGACCTGACGCAAAATCAGATTTAAGGTTCGCCAAAAGATTGATTTTTTTTGTCATACCTATAAATTAATTTAATACATAAAAAGCTTCGCCATAGCGAAACAAGAATTGAAGTATATTAAACTAACTCGGGTGGTGGGGAGAATATTTCTTCTGAAACGTTATCGTGTCGGGATAAGTTTTCAAAGGTGATTTTTGATTTTTTTTGTTGGGTCCAATCGAAGAATACAAAGTGTGCTTCTTCATTAAGATTGGCTTTAATTTCTTTTACATTTTTATGAATTTCTTCTTCAGAGAAGTTATAGAAAACAGAAATATCGGTATTCTTTTCAATCAAAGTCACTATAGTAGGTGTTGAAAGAAAAGCTACAAACAAGAATAACAATATCCCGGACAATAGTTTCATAGCGCAAAAATAGCTATTCAGGCTGGGACTAAAAGGCTATTATAAAAAATTTAACATCTAAATTTTAAAATAATGATCGGATGTCATTATAAATTAAATTGATAGTTTTTATATTTGCATCAAATTTTACTATAAATGACTATTACACAACTCAAATACGTTTTGGCTGTAGCCGAACATAAAAATTTTACTCTTGCTGCTGAAAAATGTTTTGTGACGCAACCCACCTTGAGTATGCAAATTCAAAAAATAGAAGAAGAACTCGGAATTCAGATTTTTGACCGAACTAAAAAACCCATTCAGCTTACCGAAATTGGGCAAAAAATTGTCAATCAATCTAAAAATATTGTCAATGAAGCTGATAGAATTCAGGATATAGTAGATCAACAAAAAGGGTTCATTGGTGGGGAATTTCGATTGGGGATTATCCCAACCGTTATGCCAACGTTATTGCCGATGTTTTTGAATAATTTCATTAAAAAATATCCGAAGGTAAAACTCATCATCGAGGAATTGAACACGAATGATATCATTGAAAAACTAAAAAACGGACATTTGGATGCGGCGATTGCAGCAACACCATTGGAAGAAGAAAAGATAAAAGAAATTGTTTTATACTTCGAACCGTTCGTAGCTTATATTCCTGAAAACAACAGTGCTTATCAGAAAAAGGAAATTGAAATTGACGACTTGAATATTGATGAGATTTTATTATTACAGGACGGGCATTGCTTTAGAGACGGCATTTTGAATTTGTGCAAAAACCAAAATCAAAACGAGAAAAATCATTTTCAGATAGAAAGCGGCAGTTTTGAAACACTGATTAAACTGGCAGATGAAGGTTTAGGAATAACGCTCCTTCCCTATTTGCATACTTTAGATTTGAATGAAAAAGACACACTAAAGCTAAAGCACTTTGTAGAACCAAAACCGGCACGTGAAGTAAGTTTAATTTTTCCGAAAAACGAATTGAAGATACATATTATTGATGCTTTGAGAACTACCATCTCAGGGGTTGTCAAAGGAGCCATTGCTTTTCAGAATGTGCAAATTATAAGTCCGTTACAAAAAAAATAAGGAGCTGTTGCACCAACTCCTTATTTCTCTTCTGCTAACTAACTACAGATAAACATTGCTTCAATTCGGGATGTTCGGTTGTAACAAAATATTGAAGCCATTTTTTTAATTGTTCTACCTCATAAGGCAGTAAATTTTTTACTGCTTTTTTTAGTTCTTTGGCAAAAAGAACAGGGTCGAAGCTTACTCTTTCGAGTACCGATTTTGTGTAATCATAAATCATTCTAGGCATAGTGGTTAAGATTTGGGGTTATCTTAGTGTAAGAACGTTTCGTAAATGTAAAGCAAAAAAAGTTTTACCACAATGTTTTTTGTTAAAAATTATCGTTATACCACTATTTTAATCGATGAAATACACTATTTAAGATTTAAATAAAGCTTTATCTTACTAAAGTGTTTTTATCTAAAAATTCCCCTAGCCATTTTTGTAATTCTGGCTTATCCGCCGTAAAAAAATAAAGCCAATTAATCAGATTTTCCTTTTGATAAGGTAAAAGTGTTTTTGACGCCTTAATGACTTCTTGTATAAAAAGATCTTTATTAGGGCTAACCCTTACAATGGATGATTTCATATAATCATAGCTAACTCGTCCCATAACTGTAAAGTTTAAATTTATGACTCTCTCTCATTTACGAAACAGTTAGTACTATAGTTTCCCTAATACAGAAAATAAAAAAAGGAACCGTTTAAGTTCCTTTTAGTTTTATTAATTATTAATGCGCAACATACAATGTTGCAATTCCGGCTTTTCTTTAACAAATTGTAAAAGCCACGATGTTAATTCTTCTAATTCGTAAGGTAACAAAACCTTACAGGCTTTTTCAAGTTCTTTCGTAAAAAGAGAGACATCAAAACTTACTCTTTTCAACACAGACTTGGTGTAGTCTAACATTGATTTAGACATAAAAATGATTGCGTTTAGTTAAGATAATTAAGTAAGAACGAATTTGATATTTCAAAAATAAAGAATATTTTTTCTGGATGAATCAAAAGAAAAGTTAAATGTAAAGTTGAAAAATGTTAAAATTTCAAAAGCCTTTAGTGGCGCGTAACATCTCTCTTTTGCCTGGAGCGCCAGGTAACTTTTCTACAGAAAAACCTGCTGATAGCATGGCATTTTTAATTGAGGTGCGGCAAGCGTAAGTTACAAGGATTCCATTTGGTCTTAAGGCTGAATACATAGCTGCAAAAATAGCTTCCGACCACAATTCGGGTTGCACCCTGAAACCAAAAGCATCAAAGTAAATCAAGTCAAATGTGTTGGTATCTTTAATATCCTGAAAGAATTGTTGTCGTTTGGTCAAGGAAAAATTTTCAGTAATTGCATTTTCTGTTTCCCAATCTGACTCGTGCAATTGTTTGAAAACAACACTTTCATTTGCGTCAATTTCTGTTACATAATTCATTTGCAAGGCTTCTTCCTTTACAACCGGATAGGCTTCTACTCCAACATAATTAATTGCTTGATTCCTTTTCTTAGCTTCCAAATAGGTGATAAAACAATTCAAACCGGTACCAAAACCTATTTCCAAAACAGAAATGGGCTTTCCCTCGAAAAGTGAAAACCCATTTTTTATGAATACGTGATATGCTTCTTGGATGGCACCGTGTTTTGAATGATAACTTTCATTCCATTCCGGTAAATGTATGGTGGTGGAACCATCATTGGTTTTGATTATTTCTCTTTTCAAAACCTATTCAATGTATAATTTTTTAATCCTTGGAATTGGTCCGCCGCATTTTTGTTGGTGGCATTGAATACAGGCATCTACTCCATTATTAAAATGTTCTTTGGCATTCTTCGGATCTTTATAAATCAACTCTTGTGCTTTGATAAACTTAGCCGCTTGTACTTTGAAAAAAGCATCATTATCAGAATCGTCAGTCATCACAGCTTTGTGGATTTTAAGGAAATGTTGCGGGAACTGACCAATGGTATCGCCTTTTTTAATGCGTTCTTTCAGTCGTTGATTGTCAACATACATCTGTTCCATCAAAGCGGCCATTTCCGACATTTGATACATTTCCATTTTCTTTCCTTTGCCGGAGGAGCATTGTTTTTCTTCCTTTTTAACTTCCTTCTGCTCCACTTTCTTTTGACAGGAAAACAAACTTAAAGCAAAAAGAACTAGGACTACTTTTTTCATTCCGGTTTATTTTTGGATGTAAACACCGCTGGCCAAAAACGAATACGTAATTTCCGGTTTTGTGATTTTAGCAATCTCTGCCGCCGATTTACCGCCATCTTTGGCATAATGTTTTAATTCTTCCACCGAAACCACATCCACAAAAGCTTTTCCGTTTACAATGGCATCACTGTTATCTGCATTCAAAGGAACAAAGAAAGCATAGTCTTTAAATTTTACAAACGAATCATCGTCTCCGGCTAATTCCATTTTCATCCAACAGCCTTTCTTTTTACAAACTGCTTTGATTTTGGATTGAAATTGAACGGTAATAGTATCTCCTTTTTTAAGCGATTTGTATTTTTTTAGCATTTCATTTTTCGGCAAAATTTTAACTACTTTAAAATCTTCGCCAAACAAAACATAATCGTTTTTATTGAATGATTTAGCTTTTGACTGTGCTAACGCAGCAGAACCAAAACAAAACAAGACAGCCATCAGAATAAGATTTATTTTCTTCATGAGTTTATTTTTTTTAATTGAGTTACAAATGTAAACAGATTAACAAATTCACATAATATATTGGCAACAAATTTTACGTTTTATTATGAAATTAATTAGTTAGCACAATCGAAAATTACAATTCAAAAAAAAGTTTTTAATATTTTTTGACGATGCAAAATGCAAACATATTTTTATTAGTTTTACAAAAAACTAACAACACAACTGTAATTTTCAGAAAACAAACATAAAAAATTGATTGTCAATTAATTATATAGTTTTCTTTATAAAACCTAGAACTAAATGATGTTAAAAAATACTTCCGAAATCGATATAGTTAGAGCCAATACTAGTAAAATTAACGATGTTGATTTTGAAAATCTAGCTTTCGGAAATGTGTTTACTGACCATATGCTGATTTGTGATTTCAAAGAAGGAAAGTGGCAAAAACCCATTATCAAACCTTACGAACCTTTCTTAATTGATCCTTCAGCGAAAGTGTTTCATTACGGACAAGCCATATTTGAAGGCATGAAAGCTTATAAAGACGAGCATGATGACGTTTGGCTTTTCAGACCGGATCAAAATTTAGATCGTTTTAACAAATCGGCAGTGCGAATGGCTATGCCTGAAGTTCCTGAAGAAATTTTCATCGGTGGCTTAAAAACCATCGTTGATTTGGAAAGAAATTGGGTAAAAAAAGGATTAGGAAATACATTATATATCAGACCATTTATGATTGCTATTGGTTCGGGAGTTATTGCCCAACCGTCAACACAATATAGATTTATGATTATCCTTTCGCCGGCGCGTGCTTACTACTCCGGAGAAGTTAAAGTGATTATTGCGGAGCATTTCAGTCGGGCAGCTAACGGAGGAATTGGTGCTGCCAAAGCAGCCGGAAATTATTCGGCTCAGTTTTATCCACAAAAATTAGCACAGGAAAAAGGCTTTCAACAAATCATTTGGACCGATGATGCCACGCACACTAAACTGGAAGAAGCTGGAACAATGAATGTGTTTTTCAGAATTAATGACACTATTTACACAGCGCCAACCAGCGAGAGAATTTTGGATGGGGTAACCCGTAAAAGTTTAATCGATTTGGCACATCGCGAAGGAATTAAAGTAGAAGAGCGTTCTGTATTGGTGGATGAAATTGTGGCTGGTGCGAAAGACGGAAGCTTAAAAGAAATTTTCGGCGCCGGTACTGCAGCTGTTGTTAGTCCGATTGTAGGTTTTCAATACCAAGAACACTATTATGAATTACCAAAAATAGAAAACTCAATTGCTTTACAATTAAAAGAGAAACTGACCAAAATACAATACAAACTGGCCGAAGATACTTTTGGCTGGACCGTGAAAATCTAATACCAAAAAATCCTCCAAATGGAGGATTTTTTTATTTAAGGATTTCTTCAAAACTCGGTTTGAAATAATTTGGCCCTTTTAGTACTTTGCCGTCTTCACGGTAAATCGGATTGCCGTCTTCTCCTAATTTGCTCATATTACTGCGTTGGATTTCGTCAAATACTTCTTCTATTTTGTGTTGCAAACCGTGTTCTAAAATGGTGCCGCATAAAATATAAAGCATATCGCCAAGCGCATCGGCAATTTCGATTAAATCATTGTTTTGAACCGCTTCCAAATATTCTTCATTCTCTTCTTTCATCAGATTGAAGCGAAGCATATTATTTTGTTCTCCCAAATCTCCTCTCATTTCGTAACTTACACCAAGTCCGAATGAGGTGTGGAATTCTTTTACAGCGTTGAGTTGTTTTTGCATTTTTTATAAAATTAATTGATGATGCAAATTACAACTTTAGCATACAATTGAGTAAATTTGTTGAAAATTTGAAATAAATGTTCACAACTGGTCAATGGACTTTCGCCGCTTTGTTTTTTGTTGCTTTTGTAGTTGCATCCTATTTTGCCTATGGCAAAGACAAAGCCCTTCATCAAAAGGTATATAAAGGAAGCTATAAAGTTCTTATTGCGTTTCTGCTGTTTATCGCTTTGTTATTTGTGATAAAAGTAACGATGAAACACTAAGCTATTTCCCTTTTAAAAGATTAACACTTACTGTAGCCAAGTCCGAATTTGGGAACTTGGCAAATACTTTTTCATCCGAAAACAATCCGGCTTCGGCAGCAATTTTGTGGAGCACCTCAATCTCAACAATATATTGGTCTGAAAACCCATGCGTGGCATCATAGGCTGTCGCGGCAGTTCTTCCGAGATTATTGGCAGTCAATTCCGGGGCAATCGTATGCAATTCAATTAATAGCAAGCCAAACTTCTCAACAAAAGGCGACCATTTTTTTAAATGTTCCAATAAATTATCTTCCACTTCATTATTGCTGATTCTTTGACCCCGATGCGCGAAAGCACCGGTAGAAGTACTTACCCGATTTGGCGTTCTATTAGTTGGTGTTTCCCAAATTCGGTTATGATCTAAAAAGGTTCTCACATTGAGCAATTCTTTCAAATCTATCGCGTAATCTTCTTTCAAGGTTTCTGCCAAAAGTTGTGGCCTTCCAATGTCTCCCCAGATTACTTTCGCCCATATATCCGCTTTGATTAAATTGGCTCGGGTGACTTTAATCGCCGCTTCATTATAATCCACTCCAACTAAAAATAACGGATGCTCGTCTAACATTTTGCCGCGACTCGTTTGACGCTCAATCACATCAAACATATGCTCCAAAAAAGCGCCGTTGCCACAGCCCATATCCAAAACTCCTTTCGGTTGCTCGGCTATTGGGCGGTTGAATAATTCGATGATGATTTGGTCTACAATTTTGAAATATTCGGCATGCGCTCCTCCACTGCCCCACACATTCATTTCCCTGTCCACATGCAATTCAGTTTCGTGTTCGCCAATATTTCTGAGAATGGAGGCATTACCAAAAAGCAGCTCTTCCATTTTTCGCAATGTGGGAATATAGGAAACCGTAACGCCATAAGCAGTGGCTCTTTTGGCATAAAACAAACCAGATTCGGTAAATTGGTAATGATCGTTTTTTTTGGTAAACCAATTTAAATGCGTTAAGAAATCAAGGATTTCCTTGAAACATTCCGGCTTTTTGTGAAACTCTTCCGGGCGGAAAGAAGTTTCCATAAAATACTTGTGAAACATACCTGTCATGCCAAGCATTACAATGGTTGGGCCTACCAAATTCCCTTCGATGTGATACAAAACCTGTTCCTGTATGGAGCGTATCTTTTCATCATCGGAAAATTGAATGCCATAATTTGATTTAAATTTTCGGAACAAATCATTCAACATTTCAAATGGTTCTACCTCAAATTTTCGCGGATGGAAATGCTCTGTAAACTGCATCAACGCAAAAACATCTTCATACAACGGAATCAACGAAAAAGCTATTTCACTTTTGTCATTGGTTTCAAAGGTAATTTCATCTTTTTGATTATCAATTATTTGAACCAACCAGCCTTGCGAAGCCAAAACCCGAAGTCCTACATTGAGATACCCTTCATTCGCTTTGAATTTTTCGACAAGTTCACTTAGTGATACTTTTTGTTGCTGTAAAATATACTCCAACACCCCTTTCTTGTATAATGAATAAGCCACCGGAACCGTAGTGATGCCATCTAAATGCCTGAATAAAATGCCGCGAAGTTCACTGGTGGTTTTCATGAAATTGAATTTGAATGCAAACAAATATAAACAATCTGTAAATATCAAAAGGAAACTATGATGCTGTTATTAAATTCTTAACTTTGTAACACCTAAAAATCGATTCATGAGAATTTTGAAATACATATTCCTACTAGTGCTCTTAGCTTTTGTTGGCATCACTGTTTATGTAGCCACCCAAAAAGGAGATTTCGAAGTTACCAAAAGCAGTATCATAAAAGCGCAAAAAAGTACCGTTTTTGATTATGTGAACGATTATAAAAACTGGGAAACTTTTGGTTCCTATATGTCGAAAGACAATTCCATAAAATTCAATTATCCAGCAAAAACAATGGGTGCCGGAGCCAGTAGCTCTTGGGAAAATGGTTCCGATACCGGAAATAGTAAGACTGTTTTTGTCAAAGAAAACGACAGCATTGCCCAACGACTGAATTTCAACGGAACAACTGCTGTACTGAATTGGACTTTTAAAGATACCGTTGGCGGAACGAAAGTAACCCTACACAGTCAAGGTAAAATGGATATTTTTACTAAGATTAGCACTTTCTTTAAAGGCGGAATTACCGGAATACTGGGTGATGGCTTTGAAAAAAGTTTACGCAATTTAGACAAAACGCTCGATTATGAAATGAAAACCTATTCCATCAAAGTGAATGGGGTTTCGCAAAGAGCTTCCGGATTTTGTTTGAAACAAACCGTTTCCTGTAAACTGAAAAGCTTGCCGAAAAACATCAAAATCCTGATGTCGGGCATGGTGCATTTTTTCAAAAAGAACAGAATAGCCATGGCTGGTAAGCCGTTTGTCATGTACGAACGCTACGAGCCAGGCAATGATTTTGCTACCATTTCGGTTTGTGTTCCTACGAGTAAAGAAATATTTGTGATGCCGGGAAGCGATGTGATTTCCGGAGAAATTGTTCCTTTTACTTGTTTGAAAACTACTTTAGTCGGCGACTATTCTCACAACAAAGAAGCTTGGGCAACGGCCAAAAAATACATCACGGACAATGGTTTCAAAGAAAACTTTGCCGGAAAATATGTGGAAGCTTATGTAAAAACGATTGACGATGTCAAGCAACCTTCCAAATGGGTTACTGAGATTTACATTCCGGTTTTCCCAAAAGCGGAAGCGGTTCAGCCAATTGTTGCTCCTGCCACTACAACTATTGCACCCGAAGCTCCCGCACCTGCTCCTGCTGAAACACCATAATTTCATCGTAGATTAAACCTTTTCTGTTATCTTTATTCCAACCGTTAAATTTTCACTTTGCAAGAAGAAAAGGATTTCATTCAGGAATTACTAAATCCGAAAACGCAAAACCAAGCGTTTCAAAAACTCTTGCAGGATTATCAAAAACCCTTGTATTATCATATCCGAAACATCGTGCTGAACCATGATGATGCCGATGATGTGTTGCAAAATACCTTTGTAAAAGTGTTTCAGTATTTAAAAGATTTTAAAGGCGACAGCAAGTTGTTTTCCTGGATGTATCGCATTGCAACTAACGAAGCCATCACGTTTATCAATCAGAAAGCCAAGCGAAATGGCTCTACCAGCGAAGCCATGCAAAGTAAAATTGTAGACAACTTAAAAGCGGATACGTATTTTGACGGCAACGAAATCCAACTCAAATTACAAAAAGCCATTACACTATTGCCAGAGAAGCAGCAGTTGGTTTTTAAAATGAAATATTATGAAGAAATAAAATACGAAGACATGTCCGAAATTTTAGGCACATCGGTGGGAGCTTTGAAAGCTTCTTATCATCATGCGGTCAAAAAAATCGAAGATTTTATGAAAACCAATTAAACCTTTTACTTTACCATTTGTCAAACCCACATGAAAGCATTTAAATTAGATAATGAACCCAAGATTGCCTCAGGATTTACAACGCCTGATGGTTATTTTGATACATTTTCAGCTAAACTTTTGACACAATTACCAAAGCAGGAACCGAAAGTAATTTCCATTTTCAGGGTTACAAAAGCTTGGTATTATGCCGCCGTTGCGATACTAATATTAATGTTATCTGTGCCGCTCTACAATCAATTTGCATCGCATAAAGAAGAAGTAGATTCGGCAACACTTGAAGAATATCTTGCTTACAACTCTAATCTTTCAGAAGATGAAATCGTAAATTTACTCGACAAAGAAGATTTGGAAAAAATGAAAGTAGAATTCAATGTACAAGACAAAGAGATTGAAGACGCTTTAGATTCCAACACCAATTTAGAACAATACATTTTAGACTAATATTATGAAAATCAGAAAAATACTCCCATTACTTATAGCGTTCATTTCCCTGAGTGCTGTGGCACAGGACGGACCATTTGTTCGCAAAAAGAAAGAACAGATCAAAGCTTTAAAAGTAGCGTTCATCACTGATGAATTGAGTCTAACACCTGAGGAAGCCACTAAATTTTGGCCACTATTCAATGCTTTTGAAGACAAACAACAGGAAATCAAAAAGCAAAAACTAAAAGCTTATCTTGAACGCATGGACGATGATTCATTTGATAAATTATCCGATAAAGATGCTACGGCCATGTTGGCGCAAATGGAAAGTATGGAAGACGATTTGTATCAGGCGAAGAAGAAATTTGTGGCCAGTTTGAAAGCAGTCTTACCTCCTGTCAAAATCTTGAAACTCAAAAAAGCAGAAGAAAACTTCAATCGCAAATTGCTGCAACAGTACCGCGATAAGAAACAAGGAAAATAAAATTTTAAGAGAGCTAACGGCTCTCTTATTTTTTGAATACAATCCGGATGATTTTATTTTTTCCAGCGGCAAAAGCAGTATGCTCATCAATAAAGCGGATTGTAAACAAAGTGTCGTCCGTTGCTAGCTGTTGTCATGAATTACCACCATCTGCAGAGTAATACAACCCTGAAGCACCCACCGAAACGATTTGTTTTCCATTAGATTTTGGCACAAACTGCACACAGGAAGCATACCCAAAACCAGCATTTTCTGCTATCAACTTCCAGGTTTTCCCGCCATCCTGAGTCATGGCTTTGTTTTGAAAATTCTGTATCGGAATTTCATAATTCCCGCCAGCAATAATTCCGATATTTTCATCATAGAAATCTGCCGTAAAAATTCCGGTCATCGCTTTTCCTTGAACAATTGGTGTTTCAATGACTTTCCATGAGTTTCCCTTGTCTTCAGAAGAAAACACTCTCGATTTCACTCCACCAGAGACTATCCATGTTTTGTTTCCTTTGATTACAATGTTGGTATTACTAGCAGCAAATGCGGCTTCTCCATCAATTATTTTTGGCAAACTCTCACAAGATAATTTCTTCCAACTATTTCCACCATCGCGGGTAATAAGAATGGAAAGACAACTTTCTGTTGGATCACCAATAGCAATACCTTCTTGTTCATTCCAAAACTTCATGCTGTCATAAAATACTTTTTCATGATTTTCTTCATAGACTTTTTCCCAACTCAAATCGGATTTTTTGACTTTAAAAATATAAGCCGGATTACCAATATTGGCTAAAAACAAATAATCTTTAGTCTGTGCCATACTTCTAAATTCCATTTTTAGACTGTCAATATGGATCTCTTTTTGTGTTTTTTCATGCTCTTTAAAATCATAAAAACCAAATCGGTTTTTATCTCCGGCGTACCATAATTTATCAGCATCATCAGCATCAATTTCAATAGCTCTGATACTGATTTTATCGTTCAAAAGCACACCAATGACAACGTTGTTAAAGTTTACAGAATTCTTTTGCCCGCAACAGGCATCTACTAAAGAAAGTAATAAAAAAGAAGAAAAAAGCAGTTTGGTTTTCATGCTAAACACAAGTATTATAAGCGAATATACAAATTTTGCTCCGTTAAGATTTAGTTAAAATTATTCAAAAAAAAGCTGTGGCACAGTAATTGGTTATTCACTATCAAAACTATTCAATTTAAAAAACATATATTATGAAAACTAAAATTTTATCCTTATCGATATTCTCGTTGCTGAGCATTACGAGTGTGATAGCTCAGGACCGGACAACCGTTACGGCCAACAATTCGGAAATCAGTGATAACTTAGATTTAAGAGCCGTGGCTTCCATTTTTGGAGATTCCGAAAACTTAGCTGATTTTGAAAGAAGATTAAACGACCCTAAAATTCAGATTTCGAATTTAGATTTAAACGAAGACAATCAGGTAGATTATTTGCGTGTGATTGAAACCGTAGAAGGCAATGCTCACTTAATTGTAATTCAATCGGTGCTTGGCCGTGATACTTATCAGGACGTGGCTACTGTTGAAGTGCAAAAAGACAGAGACAACAGAGTGCAGGTACAAGTAGTTGGTGATGTGTATATGTATGGTGCCAATTATATCTATGAGCCGGTATACGTTTCTCCTCCGGTAATTTATGCTTCTTTCTGGATTGGTAGTTACCGTCCTTACTACTCCTCATGGTACTGGGGCTATTACCCAACCTATTATTATGCTTGGGAACCATGTCCAATCTTCAGATACAGAAGCCACATCGGAATATGCATCAACAGCTATAATCACTACAATTATGTAAATTACAGAAGATGTGAAACAGCTTATAACTCGTACAGAGGAAGAAGAGGAAATGGATATGAAACGCGTTACCCGAATCGTTCTTTTGAACACAGAAATGCAAGTTATGCTAATCGATATGAATTAGACAGAACCAGAAACATCAGAACAGTTGGTACACGTAATGAGTTAGCGATGAATTCTCCTAGAGGTAATGCCAACAATACTATTTCTCCTCGTGGAAACGGAAACAACGGTACTGGAAATACCAGAACGGAAACGCCAAGAATTCAAGGTCAAAACAGCAATAGCCCAAGAGGAAATAGTAACACTTCTGAATCACCAAGAAATGTGAGAACACAAGAGGCAACTCCGAGAGTTTTTTCAAATCAGGGAACTAATTCACCAAGAAGCACTGAATCAAATGGAAATGCAAGTCCAAGAGTTTATAGCCAAAACGGGAACAATCCAAGAGGCAACGGATCCTCAATGGAATCGCCGAGAAGCGTAAGAACACAAGAATCAGCTCCGAGAGTTTATTCAAATCAAGGGAATAATTCACCAAGAAATGTAGAACCACAAGGCGGAAATAACAGAAATTATGAGTCGCCAAGAAGCGCAGCCCCAAGAGAAATTTCCAGTCCGAGAGGTAATGCCGGCAACGGTGGTGGCAACAGCATGGGCAGAGGAAATTCTGGCGGAAACAGAAGAAGTTAGTTGAAATTGATATAGGTTTTAGTTGTTACAGAAAATCACCACACTATGTGGTGATTTTTTTTATAGTATCCTATTAAAAATAAACCCTTAAAAAAATAATTATTTTAAAAAAACAGTACATTTGTACCCGTTTTAACCATCATTTATGAGCGCTCATAATCATCAGCTTCACAGCAAACTTACCATAGGAGGATTACTTATTACATTAGGAATTATTTATGGTGACATTGGAACTTCTCCTCTCTATGTAATGAAAGCCATAATTGGATTGCACCACATCATCAACCCCGATATCATTTTAGGGGGATTATCGTGTATCTTTTGGACACTGACTTTACAAACAACTTTAAAGTACGTAATCATAACGCTTAGCGCCGATAATCATGGTGAGGGTGGGATTTTTGCTTTATATGCCTTAGTAAAACGAACCAAAATCAAATGGCTGATAGTTCCGGCCATTGTTGGGGGAAGTGCACTTTTGGCTGACGGAATTATTACGCCTCCCATCTCCGTTTCCTCAGCGGTAGAAGGAATCCGAACTTTTTATCCCTCTATAAACACTGTCCCGATTGTTATAGCCATTTTGGTCATTTTATTTACCATTCAACAATTTGGAACAAAGCTGGTTGGAAAGTTTTTTGCCCCAATGATGTTGGTATGGTTCAGTATGTTGGGTATTTTAGGTATTATTCAAATTGGTGGAAACTTATCTGTTTTCAGAGCCATTAATCCTTATTACGCCTATGAGTTGTTGCGAATCCATCCTGATGGATTTTATGTTTTAGGATTTGTTTTCCTATGTACAACGGGAGCTGAAGCTTTGTATTCTGATATGGGACATTGCGGTCGTAAAAACATTCGCATCAGTTGGATATTTGTAAAAGCGACTTTGGTTTTAAACTATTTCGGCCAAGGAGCTTATTTGATCAAACATCAGGGAGACACATTATTTCGTTTAGGTGGTAAGAATGCCAATCCATTCTATTTAGTTATGGAAAGCTGGTTCCAACCTATCGGAATTGTCATTGCTACTATGGCCGCTGTTATTGCGTCACAAGCTTTGATCAGTGGTTCGTTTACCTTGATAAATGAAGCCATGCGTTTGAGTTTTTGGCCCAAAGTTAAAATCAAATACCCAACCGATTTAAAAGGTCAATTGTATATTCCGTCAATCAACTGGATATTGTTATTGGGCTGTATTGGCGTAGTATTACACTTTGAAGAATCCGGGAATATGGAAGCGGCTTATGGTTTAGCCATCGTGCTTTGCATGATCATGACCACCATTTTACTGAATTATTATCTGATAATGAAACGCGTTTCCTGGTATATTATCGGCGCTATCATTACCTTATATTTAGCCATAGAAATTAGTTTCTTGATTGCCAACTTAGATAAGTTTCCACATGGCGGTTATGTAACCTTATTCATTGCCTGCGTTTTGATTGCTATTATGACCATTTGGTTTTTGGCCAAAAAAATCAGCAAGAACTATACTAAAATGGTTAAAATTGACGACTATAAAAAAGTGTTGGCCGAGTTAAGCTTGGATTTATCCATTCCAAAATATGCCACACATTTGGTCTACATGACCAACTCCAATCGTGTGGATGAAATTGAGGAGAAAGTGATGTACTCCATTCTTCAAAAAAGACCAAAACGTGCCGATATTTATTGGTTAATCCACGTCAATATTTTGAGCGAACCGTATCGCAAAGAATTCAAAGTAAACGAAATCATCAAAGACGATTTATACCGTATTGACTTTTACTTGGGCTTCCGTGAACCTACCAAAATTAATCTGATGTTCAAAGAAGTAATCAAAGACATGGTGAAAAACGGAGAAGTAGATATAACCAGTCGTTATGAATCGCTGAACAAAAACAACATCATTGGAGACTTTAAGTTTGTTCTTTCTGAAAAATTCCTTTCAAATGACAGCGATTTGACGTTCTTCGAAAAAATCATCATGTACTCCTATTTCTTCATGAAAAAATTCAGTTTGTCCGAAGAAAAAGGATTCGGATTAGACAGCAGCTCTGTCAAAATTGAACAATTCCCACTGGTGATTCATGCACCGGAAAAAATAGAAATGAAGCGAATCTTTTCGCAATACTAATACTATTCTTCCTAAAAAGTATTCTTTGATTCCTTTTAACAAAGGTTTTAAAGAATACTTCTTTTTTATATACAAAAATCGAATATCTTTGCGGGCTGATTTTTTTACACTATGCGATTACATCGAAATTTAGTTTACACTACCATTGACTCATTAAACGCCATTTTCAACGAAGGAGAATATGCCGATAAAGTAGTAGCCCGCGCCTTGAAAAAAGACAAACGTTGGGGCAGTTCCGACCGGAAATTTGTCGCCGAAACCATCTATGAAATTGTACGCTGGAAACGTTTGTACATGGAAATTGCCGGTGTAAAAGAACCTTTTGATCGCGACCAATTATGGCGATTGTTTGCCGTTTGGGCAGTCTTAAGAGGCTATCCTATTCCCGATTGGAGACAATTGGAAGGCACGCCGGAGCGTAAAATCAAAGGAAAATTTGACGAGTTATCCAAAATCAGAAAAATGCGCGAGTCTATTCCGGATTGGATGGATGAATTGGGCGTGAAAGAATTAGGAGAAGAGATTTGGACCAAAGAAATTGCAGCGCAAAACAAACAGGCGCAGGTTATTCTTCGCGTTAATACATTAAAAACTACCAAAGAACAGCTTCGCGCCATCTTAATGGATTTAAATATCGAAACGGAATTTTTAAAAGACCAACCCGATGCTTTAGTCCTAAAAGAAAGAGCTAATGTCTTTTTAACCGATGCATTCAAAGAAGGCATGTTCGAAGTACAGGATGCTTCTTCCCAATTAGTAGCCGCTTTCTTAGACGTACAACCGGGGATGAGAGTCGTTGATACTTGTGCTGGTGCCGGCGGAAAAACTTTACACATGGCTTCCTTAATGCAAAATAAAGGACAGTTAATCGCCATGGATTTGTATGAAAGCAAACTAAAACAATTAAAATTAAGAGCCAAAAGAAACGGCGCTTTCAATATAGAATACCGAATTATTGACAGCACCAAAGTCATCAAAAAATTACACGAAAAAGCCGATAGAGTCCTGATTGATGCTCCGTGTAGTGGTTTGGGAGTTTTAAAAAGAAACCCGGATGCCAAATGGAAACTGCAACCGGAATTCATAGACAACATCCGTAAAGTACAAGCTGAAGTTTTAGAAAATTATGCTAAAATTGTAAAGCCCGGTGGTAAACTGGTTTATGCCACTTGCTCGGTCTTACCCTCTGAGAATCAGGAACAAATTAAGCATTTCTTAACTACGGAGACCGGAAAAAAATTTACCTTTGTTAAAGAATCTAAAATTCTGACCCAAGACACAGGATTTGATGGTTTTTACATGGCACTATTAGAAAGAAAAACAGAATTATAAAAATCAAATGAAAAAAATCTTAACCTCTTTATTACTAAGTGTAACGTTGTTTAGCATTGCACAACAAGAATCCAAAAACACCAATGCCACTGCCTCAATTCCGAATGGGTATTACAACAGTGCTACCGGGACAGGCTATGTCTTGAAAACACAATTGGCGGCTATAATTTCGAATAATTATATCGATCGAGGATATAATCCAGGTTTATACACCACATATACCACCTCCGACAAAGATTTCTATTATGAAAATGATGGAACCATGTTAGATATGTATACTGAGAATCCAACAGGATCTGAATGTGAATTTACATATGGTATAAATCAAGACGATGGAACTTTAGGAAATAATGAATGTGAAAGATACAATAGAGAGCATACCATCCCTCAATCGTACTTTGCCTCTGCAACTCCTATGTATTCTGATGCCCATTTTGTAGTGCCTTCTGATAAGCATGTTAATGCCCAAAGAGGTGACTTACCCTATGGAAAAGTAAATGTAGCCAATTGGACCTCCATCAACGGAAGTAAAAGAGGAAGCAACTTAAACTCTGGCTATTCGGCCGGTTTTAGTGGTACTGTGTTTGAACCTATTGACGAATTCAAAGGAGATATCGCACGAATGTTATTGTATTTTGCCACTAGATATGAAAGTCAACTTCCTGGTTTTTACACTACCTCAACTTCTGTAGTTAAAGCCATGTTTGATGGTACCAGCGATCACTCCTTTTCACCAACGTTCTTGAATATTTTATTGACTTGGAACCAACAAGACCCGGTAAGCCAAAGAGAAATTGACAGAAACAATGCAGTCTATGCCCGTCAGAGCAATAGAAACCCTTATATTGACAACAACAATTATGTAACTCAAATTTGGGGACTTCCATTAGCCGCACCATCGTTCAATACGTTGGCTACAGTTTCAATTTATCCAAATCCTGCGGTTAACGGTACGGTTAACATCAGCAGCGAAAGCAATTTAGATGCTATTGAATTAATCACCATCAACGGTCAGATTTTGCAAAAAATCAACCAACCGGAAATGCAAAACAACACATATTCCTTATCTAATTTACCTCAAGGATTTTACTTCTTGAAGTTATCTTCCAATAATGAATCGGTTACCAAAAAAGTGTTGGTAAACTAGATTTAGTACTGTTAAATCCTAAAGAAACGCTGTTGAAATTCAACAGCGTTTTTTGTTTTTAATCAAAAATGAGTCTAAATCATCATTAAAATAGTAGAGAAAACCTTGATTTCCTTTGAATTTTAGTCCTACTTTACTATCTTTCGCCCTCAAATTGTGTAACCCTTAAAACATTTTGTAAAATGTTAGAAGAAAAGAATGATAACCTGCAGAACGCAGATGGAAACGTAGTCAGTGAATCACAAGAAGTGACAACAACTGAAAATCAAGCAACTGCTGCAGAAGTGGAAACACCAACGGAAGAAGCGGTAGAAGAAACTGTTGCTGCAACAGAAGTGGAAACACCGGCTGAGGAAGTAGTAGAAGAAACTGTCGCAGAGCAAGCAACTGAAAAACCTGCTATTGAAGTAGCCGTTTTAACGGAATCCCTTACAGAAGATGAAATCGAAGTTGCGGCTGAAAAAGAAGCGCTGGTGGAAGAAGTTGTTGAAGCCGAAATGAAAACGTCTGTTGAAGAAGAAGTAGAAGAAGAACCTGCTGCTGAAGTGGAAACTCCGGTTGAAGTAGTGGCCGAAAGCGACAACAATGCCGCCATTAGTGCCATCGAAGAAGTAAATGCTGAGGAAAGCGAAGACGAATCGTTGAAAGAGCGTCATGATATTCCTATGCTGGATTACGAAACTTTGTCAATGGAACAATTGGTGGATGAGTTGGGCGATTTAGTTGTGGTAGAAAAAGTAATGTCGGTAAAAGACCATGTTGAAGAACTGAAGAAAGCTTTCCTGTCAAAATACTACCATTTCATTGATGAGAAAAAAGAAGAGTACCATGCCGAAAATCCTGAGACTACAGAAGATTTCCATTATCATTTTCCGTTAAAAGTAAAATTTGATCAATTATACACTCAGTATAGAGAAAAGAAAAATAATCATTTCCAAAGCTTACAAAACAGTTTAAAAGGCAACTTAGAAAACCGTTTAGCGATTGTAGAGGAATTGAAAAACCTAATCCACAGCCAGGAAAGCATTCCGGTAACGTTAAAGAAATTTAACGACATCCGCGATCGTTGGAAAGTGGCGGGTCCTATTCCGAAAGACAAATACAATCACGTTTGGAATAACTATCATTTCCATTTAGAGAATTTCTACGACATCCTACACTTAGACCGTGAGATTCGCGATTTGGATTTCAAACACAATTTGGTTCAAAAGCTTAAAATCATTGAGCGCGTTGAAGAATTGGTTCACGAAGAAGACATCAACAAAGCATTCCGTGAATTGCAGGATTTACACCGCATCTGGAAAGAAGATATCGGGCCGGTTTCAAGAGAAAACCGTGACGAAATCTGGAACCGATTCAGTGAATTGACCAAACAAATGCACGACAAGCGTGAAGGTTTATTTGAAAAACTTCGCGAAGTGGAGAATGCCAATTTGGAAAAGAAAAAAGAAATCATTGCCAAAATTGAAGTATTAGCTACCGAAAAAGTAGCCGTACACTCAGCCTGGCAAGGACAAATAGAAAAAGTGGAAGCGCTACGCAACCAGTTTTTTGCTACCGGAAAAGTGCCTTCAGAAGTAAATGAAGATACCTGGACAGCGTTTAAAAATGCGGTTAGAAACTTCAACATCCTGAAAAACTCTTTCTACAAAGACATCAAGAAAGATCAAAACGATAACCTTAGCAAAAAACAAGCTTTGGTAGCTAAAGCTCAGGAATTAAAAGACAGTACCGATTTTGCCGCTACTACTCCGCTATTCAAACAAATTCAGGAAGAATGGAAAACCATTGGTCATGTGCCAAGAAAAGTATCGGATAAACTTTGGACGGAATTCAGAGCGGCTTGCAACGAGTATTTCGAAAAACTGAAAGAGCAAAAAACCGAAGTTAATGTAGAGGAAGTAGAAGCGTTTGAAAAGAAAAAAGCCTACTTAGAAACCTTAAGAGCTTTTGAATTAATTGGCGAACACAAAGCCGATTTAGATGCCATAAAAGCCCACATCGAAACTTGGAAAAGTTTTGGCAGAGTGCCTTTTGCGCGCCGACACATCGAAGGTAAATTCAACAAAATCCTGGATGCCTTGTTCGAAAAATTAAGCTTGAGCAAAAAAGACAATGATATGGCGCGTTATGCCAACAAATTGGATCATTTAGCCCACTCTGATTCCCGAAAGTTAGACAACGAAAAAGTGTTTATCATGCGTAAGGTGGAAGAAGTGAAAAGTGAAATTTTACAGTTGGAAAACAACATCCTGTTTTTTGGTAAAGCCAAAGGCGATAACCCAATGGTAAAAGAAGTCTTGAAAAACATTGAAAACAAAAAAGAAGAGTTAGTCACTTTGAAAGAGAAGCTGAAACAACTCAGAAATCTGAAAACAGAAGAATAAAAAAAGCCCCGATATTTCGGGGCTTTTTTTAAGCTATAATTTGAATTTTCCGAATATCGGTATTCTCATAGATTTCTTTGTGACCGCCGTGCAATCCTACTTCAACCATCACACCGGCTAACTGTTCTGAAGTGACACTGGCAAATGGGAAAAGCCAACTCACCAAAGGTTTATAAAGCCAGCGCATGATTTTATACGACAAATTGGGTTCCTTTCTTGGTGTCACCGGATAAATATACCCGGGGCGGAAACTGTGCATTCCGGCAAAATGCAAGGCAAAGAGAAAATTCTCTGCTATGCCTTTGTCTTTAGCAAACATCATTGCGCTCTTTTCGCTGCGGTCTGCTCCTTGCCCACTCAGAAAACAAAAATTAGTTTGGGCACTTTGCTTTCGTAACGTTTCAGCAAATGCTTTGGTAAAATCGATAGTGATTTTGGCAAACTCTGCTCTCGAAACCTGACCGGTATACACTCCTATACAATAAAAACAAACATCCTGATTTTGGAAAGCCGCTTCAATAGCCGAGAAATCCAGAAAATCAGTATGTACAATTTCTTTGAGTTTGGGATGGTTGTTACCCGTCGGTTTTCTAACAATAGAAGTGACCTGTGTTACTTCGGAATGGTTTAGGCATTGGTTCAAAATCAAACCGCCAATCATTCCGTTGCTGCCTGTGATAATGACATTCATACCCTTACTGTTTTATTTTGGAAGCCAAAAGATAGATCACCGCCATTCGAATCGCCACGCCATTTTCCACTTGGTCTAGGATTACGGATTGCTGGGAATCAGCTACGTCTGAAGTAATTTCTACGCCACGGTTTATAGGGCCCGGGTGCATGATGACAATTTCTTTGTTTAAGGAATCCAGCAAAGCTTTGTCCACACCATATTGCTGGGCATATTCTCTGGTAGATGGGAAATAATTCACATCCATTCTTTCGTTTTGTACGCGAAGCATATTGGCCACATCACACCATTCCAGCGCTTTGCGAAGATTTGATTCTACGGTAACGCCAAGACTTTCGATGTATTTCGGAATCAGGGTTTTGGGACCACAAACTTTTACTTCAGCACCTTGCATTTGCAAAGCATAAATATTGGAAAGCGCTACCCGCGAATGCAAAATATCGCCCACAATAACTACTTTTTTTCCGGCCACTTCGCCTAAGCGTTCTCTGATGGAAAAACTATCCAGAAGCCCTTGCGTTGGGTGTTCGTGGGCACCGTCACCGGCGTTGATAATGCTGGCTTTTACATTTTGCGACAAGAAGTAAGCCGCACCCGGATTGGCATGACGCATCACCACCATATCCACTTTCATCGAAAGGATATTGTTTACGGTATCTATTAGTGTTTCTCCTTTTTTGACCGAGGATTGCGCTGCCGAAAAACTAATCACATCAGCCGAAAGGCGTTTTTGTGCCAATTCGAATGACAGTTTGGTACGGGTACTGTTTTCAAAAAAGATGTTGGCAATGGTAATGTCGCGCAGGGAAGGTACTTTTTTAATCGGGCGGTTGATGACTTCTTTGAAATGATCTGCCGTTTCAAAAATCAAATCGATATCTGCCTTTTGGAGGTATTTAATCCCTAATAAATGGTTGACTGATAGTTCGGACATTTTTTAGTTGTGTGTTAGGTGTTGTCTGTGTTGCTTTCCTTAACTTTTTACTTCGTAAATCGTACTTCGTGCTTTTTATATCAAGTATACGGCGTCTTCTCCCTCTTTCTCTTTCCAGCATACTTTTACTTTTTCGTCGTTGATGACATCTACCTGTCGGCCACGATAATCGGGTTGGATGGGCAAATGGCGGCTGAATCGTCTGTCAATGAGTACCAACAGTTCAATTTCTGATGGTCTTCCAAAGGACTGAATGGCCGTCAAGGCGGCTCTTATGCTTCTTCCGGTGAAAAGCACATCATCAATAAAAACTACTTTTTTATCTTCTACCAAAAAATCGATTTGGGTTTTATTGGCTTCCAGCGTTTCGCCTCTGCGGAAATCATCTCTAAAGAACGTAATGTCTAAAAACCCTAGCGGAATAGGCGGAATATGGTATTCGGTTTCCAAAATAGTTTTCAAACGCGCTGCCAAAGAAACGCCTCGTGGTTGTATGCCGATAAGAACAGAGTTGGAAAAATCGAGATGGTTTTCGATTAACTGACAAGCCAAACGATGGAGTATGATATTGACTTCTTTGGAAGTGAGCAATACTTTTTGACTCATGATAGTGTTGTTTGGGATACAAATATAAGAATTATGCGTTATGTATGCTATGGAATGATTTGGGAATTTTATTTCTACTGCTTTCCGCCACCTCTAGGAGGCTTTCCGCTGTTCCTAAGATGCGTTCCGTTGTCCCTAAGCAGTATTCCGCGTTCCCTAAGGTTCGTTCCGCTGTTCCTAAGAGGGTTTCCGCCCTTCCTAAGGTTCGTTCCGCTGTTCCTAAGATGCCTTCCGCCCTTCCTAAGGTTCGTTCCGCTGTTCCTAAGGTTCGTTCCGCGTTTCCTAAGCTGCGTTCCGCCGGCGGAAGAGACCTTAGAGGTGGCGGAAAGGTTCTTAGAGAAGGCGGAAAAGGGCAAAGTACTGGCGGAAACCTCTAAAGGGATTCGCAGTTGCCATTTTTTTTGGTAATTTTATCAATAGTAAATTCTAAATCAAATGCTATGGTATTCCAAGAGCAATATGAGCATATCCAATCATCGCGAAGGGTGCTTTTCGACTATTGCAAAACGATAACGCCGAATGATTTTATCAATCAAAATACTTCTTTCGGAAGAGGCGGCAGTATTAGAAACCTGTTAGTGCACAATGCCAATTGTTACGAGTTCTGGATTGGGGAAAAAGCTTTGCAAAAAACAGTGCCGTTTATTGACTATGATACTGTGCATGACATGCAGGATGTTGAAAAACTATTCGAAAAAATTGACTTCAGGATGATGGAGTTCATAGAAAAATTTGGAACTGTAACGACCGAAATAGCCTATGAAATCAATGGTACAAATGGTGTGGCAACTCCATTAAAACTTTTTACCCATGTCATTACTCATGAGTTTCATCACAAAGGGCAAATCTTATCCTTAAGCCGGCATCTAGGGTATATTCCAGTGGATACGGATATTATTCGATAAAAAAACTCCCACTGTTTAGCGGGAGTTTTTTTTATACTTAAGAGTACATTTTCTTTCTCATTTCCTGAATCTTTTCATCCTCAAGATATTCATCAAAGGTCATGTAGCGGTCGATAACCCCGTTAGGTGTGATTTCCAAAACACGGTTGGCCACCGTTTGGGCAAACTCGTGGTCATGGGTGGTGAATAATACCGAACCTTTAAAGTTTTTCAACGAGTTGTTGAACGCTGTAATCGATTCCAAATCTAAGTGATTCGTTGGTTCATCCAGCATCAACACATTGGCACGAATCATCATCATTCTGGATAGCATGCAACGTACTTTTTCGCCTCCTGAAAGAACGGTACATTTTTTCAACGCTTCTTCTCCCGAGAAAATCATTTTCCCCAAGAAACCACGAACATATACTTCATCTCTTTCTTCTTCTGTCTTCACAAATTGACGCAACCAATCTACTAAATTCAAACTGCCATCAGTAAAAAACTGGCTGTTATCATTAGGCAAATAGGATTGATTGGTAGTAATTCCCCAGTCATAGGTTCCGGCATCGGCCTTTTGATTGCCGTTTAAGATTTCATAAAAAGCGGTGGTAGCACGAGAGTCTTTAGAAAAGACTACTACTTTATCGCCTTTGGCCATATTCAAATCTACATTTTTGAACAACACTTCGCCGTCAACAGAGGCTGCAAGGTTTTGTACATGCAAAATTTGGTCTCCGGCTTCTCTTTCTACATCAAAAATAATGGCAGGATATCTACGGCTTGACGGTCTGATTTCATCAAGGTTCAACTTTTCAATCATTTTTTTACGCGAAGTGGCCTGCTTGGATTTCGCCACATTCGCACTAAAACGACGGATGAATTCTTCCAGCTCGGCTTTCTTTTCTTCAGCCTTTTTATTTTGTTGGGCTTTTTGTTTAGCCGCTAACTGACTCGACTCATACCAAAACGTATAGTTTCCGGAATAGTGATTGATTTTAGAAAAATCGATATCCGAAATATGCGTACACACCGAATCCAAGAAGTGACGGTCGTGCGATACTACAATGACCGTATTGTCATAATTTGCCAGGAAGTTTTCCAACCAAGTGATGGTTTCAAAATCCAGGTCATTCGTAGGCTCATCCATTACCAACACGTCAGGATTCCCAAAAAGGGCTTGTGCCAAAAGGACACGCACTTTCATTTTTCCTTCCATCTCGCCCATCAAAGTATAATGCATATCGGCAGAAATTCCAAGATTGGAAAGCATGGCACCGGCATCCGACTCGGCATTCCAACCGTTCATCTCTTCAAACTGTACCTGCAACTCTCCTATTCTGTCGGCATTTTTATCATCATAATCAGCATACAAGGCATCCATTTCTGATTTTACGGCAAACAATACTTTGTTCCCCATCATAACGGTTTCCAAAACAGTATGCTCATCGAACATGTTGTGATTTTGGTTCAAAACCGACATCCTTTTTCCCGGTTCGAGGATCACTCTTCCTGAGGTTGGGTCGATATCACCGGCAAGGATTTTAAGAAAAGTAGATTTACCGGCACCGTTGGCGCCAATTACTCCGTAGCAATTCCCCTGAGTGAAAGTAGTATTAACTTCGTCGAATAAAATTCGTTTACCAAATTGAACCGATAAATTAGAAACTGTAAGCATGAACTGTATTTTATTAAATTTGGTGCAAAAGTAGTCAAAAGTGTTCATTAATTTGGTGTTCAGCGAACAGTTTTTTATACTATATTGGACTCGAAAACAAATGACCCTTCATGACCTTTCCTTATCAGATTTCTTTCTTTGGCGATAAAGTATACTTGCACTTCTTTTTTGAAACATTGGCCTTTATTGTTGGGATTCGCTTGTATTACTATTTAAAGAGAGGCATCACCGACCCTATCTCTGACATCAACCGACTGTGGATATTACTGGGCGCTATGATAGGCGCTTTGATTGGTTCCAGAGTTATTGCCATGTTGGAAACCCCTTCAGAAATTATGCAGCAAACACTACTGAGTTTTTACCAAAACAAAACCGTGGCGGGGGGCTTTCTGGGTGGTTTATTTGGCGTTGAACTCATCAAGAAAATCATTGGCGTAAAAATAGCTTCCGGCGATATTTATGTGATTCCCATTATAGTGGCACTATTCATTGGCCGAATGGGCTGCTTTAGTATGGGCATAGCGGAACCGACTTATGGTGTAGAAACCTCTTCCATTTTTGGCATGGATTTGGGTGATGGCAAGTTGCGACATCCCGTAATGCTTTATGAAATGGCGTTTATGGTAATGCTTTTTATATTATTTCAATTGCTAAAAAACAAAAATATGGAAAACGGCGACCGCTTCAAATTATTCATGCTGCTGTACTTTTTGTATCGTTTTTTAGTGGAATTTATCAAGCCGTATCATCCTTTATTGTTAGATTTGAGCAGCATCCAATGGAGTGCGCTGTTTGTTTTTGCCTATTATTATAAATTTATTTTAAGACTGATTCGATATGCCCAATAGAGATTATATTTATTACGACTATACCAAAAGCCTTTGCCCGGAATGCCTACACACCATTGATGCCAAAATTGTCTTTCAGGACGATAAGGTTTGGATGCTGAAGCACTGCAAAACCCATGGCGATTCCAAGGTAATGATAGCCGATGATGTGGAATATTACCGCCAAATAAGAAACTACAACAAGCAATCGGAAGTGCCATTGAAGTTCAACACCAAAGTACATTATGGCTGCCCATATGATTGCGGTTTGTGTACCGATCACGAGCAACATTCGTGTTTGTCCATCGTAGAAGTGACCGACAGATGCAACCTTTCCTGCCCTACTTGTTATGCCAGTTCGGGACCCAATTACGGGCGACACCGAACCTTGGAAGAAATCGAAAAAATGTTTGACATCATTGTGGCCAATGAAGGCGAACCCGATGTCGTTCAGATTTCAGGAGGCGAACCAACGGTGCATCCGCAGTTTTTTGAAATTATGGATATGGCCAAGAGCAAACCTATCCGTCATTTGATGTTAAACACCAATGGCATCCGAATTGCCAAAGACATTTCTTTTGTAGAAAAGCTGGCCTCTTACATGCCCGACTTTGAAATCTACCTCCAGTTTGACAGCTTTAAACCCGAAGTATTAGAAAAATTACGGGGCGAAGATTTAACGGAAGTGCGCAAAAAAGCCATGGCCAATTTAAATCAATTCAATCTCTCTACCACTTTAGTCATCACGCTGCAAAAAGGCGAAAACGATGATGAAATTGGAAAGATTTTAGAATATGCCGTGCAACAAAAATGTGTTCGAGGCGTAACTTTCCAGCCTACTCAGGTAGCCGGACGAAATGACAATTACAGCGATGAACAGGGTCGAATTACACTTACAGAAGTCCGCCGAAAAATATACGAGCAATACCCGGTTTTTACGCCACAGGATTTGATTCCGGTGCCTTGCAATCCCGATGCTTTGTGTATGGCTTATGCCTTGAAAATTGACGGAGAAGTATTTCCGATGACCCATTTAATCAATCCGGAAGACTTATTGAATAATTCCAAAAACACCATCGTTTTTGAAAATGATGAAAAGCTGAAAAATCACATGCTGATGCTTTTCAGCACCGGGATTTCGGTGGATTGTGCCGAGGAAGAATTTGGAGAACTCTTATGTTGTTTGCCACGAGTCCAATCGGATAATTTGCATTATGAGAATTTGTTTCGTATCATTATCATGAATTTTATGGATGCTCAGGATTTTGATGTCAGGGCTGTTAAAAAATCCTGCGTACATATTGTAGACAAAAGAGGGAAAATAGTGCCGTTTGAAACCATGAATTTGTTTTACAGAGATAATAAAATTGAAGAAATCAGAAAAGAACTAAAGTATTGATTTATGGAACTATTGGTGCAAGCAGCTATTGCTATATTTTGGATTTGTGCTGTTCTGGTTGGTATTGGTATAGTAC